>JGI20225J20221_1000167_pt3 | contig 164046 bp, 152 predicted proteins | sample BioMet4_FD_20221 | JGI IMG/M metagenome (IMG submission 20221) | reverse complement strand
TCAGGCACCTGATTGCTGGAATCCACGCCGCAGAAATCCGAAAAGGCGCGGCTGTCGATGGCCTCGGCAACCGTCGCTTCGTCGGACAGGTTATAGAGGTTTTGCAGCAGATACAACCGCAGCATCAGTTCCAGATCATAGGGCTTGTTCCCGAGCTCCCCTTTGTAGTAGCACGGCTTGATAATGGCGACCCATTTGCCCCAGGGAACGATCCGCTCAATCTGTTCAAGGAATTCCTTTTTCTTTGTCCGCACCTGTGCCAGTTCATCGTTCAGGGCCGACAGACTCATTTGTTTATCCATGACTGAATTTTATCACTTGGAGACATTTTTTGCACGCAGTTTTCTGTGCGGTGTTGCCTAAAAGCTAGTTTTAGTAGTATACCAAGAAGGAGATATGTTTGATGGGTCTGGACTGATTGAAAAATCGACCTCCGTTTTAATTGCGCTAGACGCTAAACCCGTATAAGAGGAATACGGGGTAAATACATAGCTACCAGTCACAGGAGTAACAAAAGTTGATTTAAAAACCAACTTTGTATCCGTGATACTCGAACTGGAAACCTTAGAACTCAAAGCATAAGAAGCAGTCAAAGGAGAACCGGAAGTAGTCGTCAAACCAGTCATTTTGCTAGTATTGCTTGTAGCAGCATCAAAAGACCAGTTACCCAGATAAACGCAGTTGTCGCCTACCGTGGAGGTGCCGAGGGCGGACTGGACGGAGGAAACGTAGTCCGAATAGGCGGTGTCGGGATCTGAACTGCCGAAAATAGTTGTTCTAAAAAACTCACCGGCATTAGTTCCAGTATCAACAACCCACTGGGCAAATGTTTTCGCAACGTCAACCACACCGGTATCAGCAGCGGCAGCAGGAATAGAAATGTTGGCAACTAAAACGATTGTCAACAAGAATGGAAAAACATGCTTAAAAAATCTACTCATTGACAACACTCCTAAAACAAGTTAAAATTTACCAGAGGTGAAAATATGGACACATTTAATTTATTATTAGGATTGATACTACTTTTCGGCCCCTTAACAGTAGCGGTCATAATTGCCGTAAAGCAGACACGAAAAGCTAAAAGATACGAATTAGAACTCGCCGTACTTAGTGAAAGACTTAAAAACTATGAACGAGGACAGGCTTAGTGCCTGTCCTCGTTTTCATAGACAGCACTCGGAAACCAAACAGTAAGAACACCATCTGCAAAGCGGAAATGCCAGCCATGCTCTAGCAGAAAACAGGCAAGATCAAGCAGCTTCAAATAGTCCTCGTGGGTCATAAATTAACCCACAACCTTTCTCTTTCTGCAGAAATGAGGACAAGGGAAACATACGCCAGTATCAGCAGCAGGGCAGCTGTCATAATCTGTACAGGAAGAACAGCGAAATTCTATATTTTGATTTTTGCGCTTGGGGCAGAAATCAATCTTAACCCAGCCGAGCAGGACTGAAACAATGAAAACCCAACCGAGAAAAGCACCACCGACAACAAACACGCCGGAGATACTAAAGAACATATTGAAAAGAAAAGCCATATGAATTCTCCTATTCTGTAACACACTTTAGCTTCAGGGCCAGCTGGCCCACGAGGTAGGTTTGTGTTACGCAATCTCGGAATTGCCAAAATAGCGACGAACACGTTCCGCAAGCACTTCATATCTGTGCTGCTTTACAATCATGTCATACTTGGGATTGTGCATAGTCTGCCGGTTCTGTATCATGCTTTCAAATTCATCAAGGCCGTACATTTGAATCATGGCATCTATGGCATTCCCGGCCTGATTGATTACATAGTTCTTACAACGTTCCTCGTTATACTCCATGCCCGGAGCCTGATATATGCTGATGCGCTGGGCATCTTCCACGAGAGACAACCAATAATCCGTCATAGGCCAGCGCCATTTGTTGGAATCCTCGCCGGGAAGTATGTACCGCAGATAATTCAAAAGGACACCAGCGAAAGCAGCACCAATCGGCAAGGCTATTTTGGTAAACTGTACCGCGCGATCATCCCGCATTTGAATTTCCACACGTACCCAATGCACATCTGAACCGAAACCACGTTCAGCAGCTTTATCATAAATGCGAATCAGGACTTTACTTTGCGGACTACCAATTTGCACGGTAGAACCTTTCGAGGAAAGCACCGTCTCCCAGTAATCAGACTTGCTAATGAACATGCCAGATTGTGTATCACATACAATGTCCCGGATATTCAAAACGCCTATATGATCATCATAGGCCACATCAAGACGGGTAATTTTCAACGCATTCTCGCGGATGAATTTGAAGAGGTTGTCCCAGCCGACAGAGGACAGGCTTTCAAATGTACGGCAACCTTGACCGGACATTTCAACCCATACGCCCATGTCAGGCCGTCCGTTGAAATGAATACTAATGCTAGAAAAATATTTGCGATCCTGATAACCGCGCGCGCCCTTGGTCAGTGTCCACGGAGCATTCGAAAGGCCAAGAGCTGCTATTAGTTCATCGGGTGTATGATTTTTGGATGTGAACGACAACCAATCGTATATGACAATATTTTCTGCAATCTTGCTATCCACAATTGCGGCCCCCCTGCCTTAGATTGTAGGTAGTGCCCCCCTGTTAGCGGGGGGGGCACGCCGAAGGGAGCTACCCTCCGGCGCTTTTATCGGCACAAGACGCGCTTACGCCTTGTCGGCAGGAACCATGTAGGAGACCTTCTTTTTGGAATCAAAGAAGCACTTCACGCGCATACCCGGTTTTACGTCCTTCCAGACGGCAGGACTGACACAGCCATATTTCACGGCCTTCTGACCGCCGAAATGATAGTCGCCGTTCTCGCTGCCGTTGAAGTCCTCCAGCACAAACACGTTGCAGTAATCCTGCATTTCTCCGTTATCATTCTTGAACCTGCCATAGCCGTAACCTACGAATGTCTTTTCTTCCATGGAATGTACCTCCAGCTTTCTACCGGTCTTTATCCGGTTATATAAAAATAGGACAGGCGGACGTGTAATCCGCTTGTCCATTTTTAATATAGAACGTGCCTGGGTGTAAACCTTGCAATTTTGTTTTTACAGGCCGGGCAAAGTATGCTACAATAGTCACCGGAATGAACGCCGCACTCCGTGTGCTGCCCGGTTTCGGGCGCGCGGCGGCGGCTTTTCAAAGAAATTTTCACGGCGCGTGCATCACGGGGACGTGGGAAAGGCGGTGCATCTTGGACTATATCTCCCACAGCGAAGCGGAGACCGAGGAGATTGGGCGGAAGCTGGGCGAGACGCTGAAACCCGGCACGGTGCTGGCCTACCGGGGAGATCTGGGCATGGGAAAGACCGCCTTCACCCGGGGATTGGCACGGGGCTTGGGCAGCTCCGCCCGGGTCACCAGCCCCACCTTCACCATCGTCAACGAGTATGAGGGGCGCATTCCCCTCTTTCATTTTGATATGTACCGGCTGGAGGACGCCGACGCCCTGTTTGACATCGGGTGGGAAGACTATCTGGAGCGGGGCGGCGTGTGCGCCGTGGAGTGGAGTGAGCGAGTGCCGGAGGCGCTGCCGCCGGACACCGTCCGGGTGACGCTGGAGCGGCATCCCGGGCACGACGACTGGCGTACGGTTACCATTGAAGGAGGACAAACCCTATGAAAATTCTGGCACTGGAAACCTCGGCCAAGGCCGTCTCCGCCGCCGTGGCCGAGGATGGGGTGCTGCTGGCCTCCGGCTATCTGAACACCGGCCTGACCCACAGCCGCACGCTGATGCCGATCGTGGAGGCAATGCTGAAAAACGCGGATCTTTGCATGGAGGACATAGGCGCCGTGGCCGTGGCCAGCGGGCCGGGTTCTTTCACCGGGATCCGGATCGGCGTGGCCGCCGCCAAGGGACTGGCCTTCGCCGCGGGGATTCCCGTCGTGGGCGTCTCCACGCTGGAGGCTATGGCCCGGAATCTGATTTTGTGGGACGGTCTGATCGTCTGCGCCATGGACGCCCGGCGTTCGCAGGTCTACAACGCCGTGTTCGAGGCGGCGGACGGAGCCCTTACCCGGCTCACACCCGACCGGGCCGTCGGGCTGGACGAGCTGTCAAAAGAACTGGAAATTTCAAAAAAAAGAAAAATTGTGGTTGGAGACGGCGGCCGCTTGTGCTACAATCGGTTGCTGGAAGATAAGATCGCCTGCACGCTGGCCCCGCCCCATCTGCTGATGCAGAATGCCTCCGGTGTGGCACTGGCCGCTGAGGAGCTCCTACGGGCAGGCATGGGCCTCTCCGCCCAGGATCTGGCGCCGGTCTATCTGCGCCCGGCCCAGGCGGACCGGCTGAGAAACGAACAAATGAAGAAGGAGCAGCCAACATGAACGACAACATCCACATCCTGAACCACCCCCTCCTGCAGCACAAGCTGACCATTCTCCGCAATGAGGAAACCAGTACCAAGGACTTCCGGGAGCTGGTATCCGAAATTGCCATGCTGATGACCTATGAGGCTACCCGTGATCTGCCGCTGGAGGATGTGGAGGTCACAACCCCCGTTGCCTCCGGCATGTTTAAGACGCTCTGCGGCAAGAAGCTGGCCATCGTCCCCATTCTCCGGGCGGGGCTGGGCATGGTGGACGGCGTACTGAAGATGATCCCCGCTGCGCGGGTGGGACACATTGGCCTGTACCGGGATCCCGAAACACTGGAACCGGTCAAGTATTACTGCAAGATGCCCGCAGACATTGCCGAGCGGGACGTCATCATTGTGGATCCCATGCTGGCCACCGGAGGATCTGCCTCCGCTGCCATCCAGTTCATGAAGGACTACGGCTGCAAGCACATCAAGCTGATGGACGTGCTGGCAGCCCCCGAGGGCATCGCCCGCATCGAACGGGAGCATCCCGACGTGGAGGTTTATGTGGCCGGTCTGGACGACCACCTGAATGAGCACGGCTACATCGTACCCGGCCTGGGCGACGCCGGAGACCGCATCTTCGGCACAAAATAAGGGACTGAAGCAAACGGGAGGACAGCGATTTTTTGCTGTCCTCCCGTTGTTCGTTATTTTCGGTATTCGCCGATTCGGCGGCACAGAATATCATACAGATCCGGAGGATAAAACGGCTTGATCAGATACCCGTTAATCCCGGCGGACGAAGTGTTCAGACAGTCGGTTTCAAATTCCCCGGCCGACATGGCAATGATGGGAAGCTTTTTCGCATCCTGCCTGCCAGAGGCCCGGATGGCTTCCGCGGCCTCGATCCCGTTCATCACCGGCATTCGGATGTCCATAAGCATCGCGTCGAAATAGCCGTCGGGACGGGACAGATACAGCTTTAGCGCCGCCTGCCCGTCGGGGGCGTGCTCCAGGAGAACGCCCTCCTTTTCCAGCAGTTTGCGGACGATTTCCGCGTTGGTGGGATGGTCCTCCGCCAGCAGCACCCGGCTGCCGGAGAGCTTCACCGGGAGATTTGGGGGCTCCGGCGGCGCGGCCTTCTCCGGCTCGCACCCCTTTGGCACCGTCAGGGTAATGGTAAAGGCCGTCCCTTCGCCCAGCCGGCTTTCCACCTGAATGCCGCCGCCCATCTGATCCAGAAGGTTCTTGACAATGGCAAGACCCAGCCCCGTACCAGGCTGGCTGTCGCTGTATTGGTTGTGCTCCTGCTCAAAGGGAGAAAAGATCCGCTTGAGGAACTCCTCGCTCATACCGCAGCCCTGGTCGCGGATGACAACGGTCGTGCCGACCAGATTCTCTCCCGCCGGCTCATAGTGCACGCAAAACTCGATGGTGGTGCCGGGGGCGGAGAACTTGATCGCGTTATTCAGCAGATTGATATAGATCTGCAGGACTCGCATCCGGTCGATTACCACATAGCGCGACGCCACTCCGCTGCTTTTTACTTCAAAACGTATATTCCGTTTTTTTATCTGGGGACCGACGATGGTCAGGACGGAATTGAGAAGCTCCCCCGTGTCCGTATTTTCTGGGTGCAGCAAAATCCGACCGTTTTCGATTCGGCTCATGTCCAGGACGTCGTTGATGAGCCCCATCAGGTATTCGCCCGATGTGATGATCTTGTCGAAATCCTCCTGTACCGTACCGTCCGTGGTCTCCGTCTTTCCAATCTGCGCCATACCCAGAATACAGTTTAGCGGGGTGCGGATCTCATGGCTCATACGGGACAAAAACTCCGACTTGGTACGGCTGGCTTCCTCCGCCGCCGACAGTGCCCGGCTCAGCTCCTCGGTGCGGCTCTGTTCCTTCACAGCCGCGTCGGTGATGTCCGCCAATGCAAAGCACACCGTTCGCTGTTCCCGGTCCATCCAGAAAAAAACACATTTTGCCCGCATCTGTCGGCCATTCAGTTTGAGATTGCTGTACACCACATACTCATTGCTGTTTTGCAGCTGACGCTCCACCTCTGATAGGGAGACTTTTTTTAAAAATTCTTCCCTGTCAGCATCGGAACAGTGCTGGCAGATATACCGCTCTATCGTCTCAGGCGGACATCCGTGCTCTTTCAGAAAGCGGCCGGTATGGGCATTATAGAGGCGAGCGGTATTGTGGCTCAGATCAATCCGCACAAACAGACGATACTGGCTGCACAGAACTGCGCCCGCAATCTGCTGGATCCATTTACGCTCGTCGATGTCAAGGGAATAGATCAGCGCTTCCACATGGCCGTTGGCCGGGTTGCGGTCCAGGCGAGTCCGGATCGAGATCCAGCAGACTTTTCCGCCCTCCCAGAAACGGCGCTCCGCGGTTCCCGCCTCCCTGCCGTTTTCAAACACCTCCATGAGATGCCAGCGGTTGAAGAGCTGGCGGCAGACCTGCTTTTCCCGTTCCGTCACGCTATGGGACGCCATCTCCTCAAAAAGCTCGTCCGCTGTGAACCTGCCGGCCATCTCCGAAAGGTCCACGCTTCTGCTGTAACTCTCCAGACACAGATTTTGCGTCAGATCCAGCCGAAAGAAGGTGCGGGCGTCTGGCAAGGCCGATCGCAGCTGTGTCAGACGCTGCTCGTAGAACCGCTCCGCCTCCTTCTGGGGGGTGATGTCGATTCCCGTGCTGAGCACCTTGGTCCGATTTCCGCCCCAGTCGTACAGGCTGACCAGACACACCCGTTCCCAGCGATAGGACCCCTCCACCGTACGCTCCCTGATTTCGCAGACCGCCTCTGCCGCACCGGCATCGATCTCCCGCATCGCCCGCTCCAGTACCGGCGCATCCTCCGGATGGGTGATCCCCATTTGAAACCAGCTGGCGGGATAATTCTCCATCCACTCCGGCACGCCCAGCAACTGCTGGGAATTTCGGTTGCAGTGTGCCAGGTGGTGCTCCGGGTCATACTCCCAGTAGTTCATCCCGAACTGGTTCATGGCCGCGCGCATGGACATTTCACTCTCTTCCAGACGCTTGTACATCTCTTTGATCGCATTGACATTGGTGAAAATACCGTAGTAGACCAGACGGCCATCCGTCATTTTCACCGGAGTCCCCCTCAGCGTCACCCAAAAATAGCTGCCGTCCTCCTTGCGCAGGCGGAAGGTATTGCAATACTCGTCGTTGTCCCGTTGACAGCGCTCCAGCTCCGCCAGCATGCCGGGCCGGTCCTTCGGATGCGCCCAATCCGTCATATCCCGCCAGGCAAGCGCCTCCTGCCCGGCGCCGGCATAACCCAGCATCCGGTAGAATCCCAAATTCAGAAAATCCGCCTGCAGACGGCCATTCCTGTCCGGTACAAAGATGCAGACACCGCCCGGCAGCAGATCCATCAGATCGCTCAGACAGCGATCCCGCTCCTTCACCTTCTCCAGCAGGCGGCGTCGCCTGCGGTCATCGTGGATGACGATCGGCAGGGCAACCAAAAGCATGAAAAAAACGCAGTGCACCAGCATGATCATTCTCCAGTTATCCCCAAAAATACCGCGCAGGGGTTCCGGCTTACTTGAGTCCCCGGAAGCGTCAGTAAAAAGCGCTTTGCTGCGCACTCTCTGTACACTTCGGTCTGAGGTTCCCCCCTCGGCGGGAAGCTCCGTCCTCAGCTGCAGGACATCCGAATCGCCCCGCGCCCTCCGGGCAGGAACCACATCCACCGCCGAAAGATGGCAGGCATCTGTGGTGATGCCTGCCAGAGACGAAGCCGCTGCAGCGGGGGGTGCCCATGCAGCTCCTAAGAGGAGTACGAGCAGCCACCCAACCCACCGCAATGTCACCTGCTTTCTCCTTCGATTATTCTGGCTGGCCATCCGCACACACCCTTTTTCTATAAATCTCGAAAATGTTACAAATTCATTTTTTTAATTCCATTATTATACTTTTATGTCACCACAAATGCAACCTTAAATTGGGGAGAACGCCAAAAAACGACAGGGAATCCGTCGAAAATGCGGATTCTCTGTCGTTTTTTGGCGGATAGCTATTACAGCACGTAGAAATAAACGGCCAGGTAGTGGAAGAGGGAGCCTGCCAGAATCAGCAGGTGAAACAGCTCGTGGAACGTCCATTCCGGGCTGATATTCGGCTTTTTCATCGCATAGAACACAGCGCCTACCGAGTAGCAGACACCTCCCAGTGCCACCAGCGTCAAACAGGGCTGGCCGATGGAAGCGAAGTCCTTTGCCACAAACAAAATGGCCCAGCCCATAATGAGATAGACAGCGGTGGAAAGGACGCGGGGAGCATTGATCCACAGCAGCTTCAACAGCACTCCCGCAATGGCCACGCCCCAGAGGGCCAGGCAGAACCGGGTGCCTTGGGGCTGCGGCAGCAGCACCATGGAAAAGGGCGTATAACTTCCGGCAATCAGCACATAAATCATGCTGTGGTCCATCTTGCGCAGCCGACGCTTTACACCGGTGGAGGTCACGTCGCCGGGATAGTAGTGGTATACGGCACTGGCGGAATACAGCGCCAGCATGGAGAGGGCAAAGCACATGGCGGCCGTCAGCGCCGGGACGGTGGCGCCGGTATGCAGCGCCCGGAAAAAAAACAGGACGCCTCCCCCAAAGGCCGCCGCCGCTCCAAAGGCGTGGGTTCCGCAGCTGACAGGGTCCTGCGCATTTGCAAACAATTTCATCATCCGTTCATGCTCCTTACCGGCGCCGTCTTTTCTGTGCGCCGAATCGTGTAATATGGTTATTGATATTATATTACACGGTTTTTCGAAATAGTTCAAGTTGTTTTTTAAAATCAGGCGCGTCACTCCCTCCTTCCGCAAGGAACTTTTGGGGGCGGTGCGGCCCCAAAGGGCATTCGGGCGGATCTTATCCCATAACAAATTACAAAAGAAATAGGGCAGCCAGGCAAGGTTCCGGCAATCTATACAAATTTTGATCTAAAAAATTTTCAGCCTGTCTCTTGCATTTTGTAATCTCTTCGATTAGAATACAGATACAAGCTAAGACTGATAGCTGCAACGAAGTGCTGTGCGCACGGGCTGACACCTATCTTTCAACGCTGTCTGACAGGTGTTTCAAACCGGATTGGGTTTGAAGCGCCTTTTTTGATTCATCGGGACACAAGAAAGCTGAAGGAGGTTTTTGTGATGTTTTTAATTGCAAACGGAAAGGTAATCACACGCGATGGGGACGGCACCGGCTATTTCCCGGACGGCGGCGTGGTCACGGACGGCGGCAAGATCGTGGAGGTAGGCACGACCGACGCTCTAAAATCTAAGTACCCCCAGGCAGAATTCGTAGACGCCAAGGGCGGTGTCATTATGCCCGGCCTGATCAACTGTCATACCCACATCTACTCCGCGCTGGCCCGGGGGCTTGCCATCAAGGGCAACAACCCCAGTAATTTCTATGAGGTGCTGGACGGGACGTGGTGGGCCATCGACCGCCACCTGGATCTGGAGGCCACCGATGCCTCTGCCCGCGCGCTGGTGCTGGACTGCATCAAGCAGGGCGTCACCACCATCTTCGACCACCACGCCTCCTTCTGCCAGATCCCCGGCTCTCTGATGAAAATCGCCGAGGTGACAAAGGAATACGGCATGCGCGCCTCGCTGTGCTATGAGGTCTCCGACCGCGACGGCGAGGAGAAGTCCCTCCAGTCCGTGCAGGAGAACAAGGATTTCATCGACTACTGCGAACAGAACCCCAGCGACATGCTCAAAGCCATGTTCGGCGGCCACGCGCTGTTCACCATCTCCGACAAGACCTTTGACCGGATGACGGCGGCCAACGGCGGACGCGTGGGCTTCCACATCCATGTGTCCGAGGGCATGAACGATGTGTACAACTCCCTGCAGAACTACGGCCGTCGGCCCGTACAGCGGCTGCAGGATCACGGCATCCTCGGCTCCAAGACCATTCTGGGCCACTGCATCCATGTGAACACCGCCGAGATGGACATCATCAAGGCCACGGACACCATGGTGGTCAACAACCCCGAGTCCAACATGGGCAACGCCGTGGGTATCTCCCCCATCCTGCCGATGTATAAAAAAGGCATTCTTCTGGGCATGGGCACCGATGCTTACACCAACGACATGCTGGAGTCCATCAAGGTTGCCCTGTGCTCTCAGCGCAACAACGCCTGCCTGCCCAACGTGGCGTGGTGCGAGGTTACGGACATGCTGTTCCGCAACAACGCCAAGATCGCCAACCGCGCCTTTGAAACCCCGCTGGGCGTGCTGAAGTCCGGCGCTGCCGCGGACGTGATCGTCATGGACTACAAGCCGTACACCCCGTTCTCCGACGCAAACATCGACGGCCACATGCTCTTCGGCATGACCGGCCGCCAGTGTCAGACCACCATGATCAACGGCAGGCTCCTCATGAAGGACCGCGCGTTCGTCGACATCGACGAGGCCGCCGCCAACGCCAGAATTCTGGAGAGCTCCAAGCGGCTCTGGGGCCAGCTGAATCACGAAACCTACTAATCCACATTTACGTGACGAACAGGAGGATTACCAATGTCTGAACTGATGATTCCCATTCCCTTCCGGCAGCTGATGAACTGGATGGCTACCGAGTACCAGCGGGACGGCTCCGTCTTCGGCGTACACCGCCCCTATGTGGCGGGCGTGAAAAAGCTGCCCATTTTCGACGAGACCATTGAGACTCCCTTCGGCCCCGCGGCCGGGCCCAACACCCAGCTGGCACAGAACATCATCGCCAGCTATTTCGGCGGATCCCGGTTCTTCGAGCTGAAGACCGTTCAGAAGATGGACGGCGCGGAGCTGGCCGCCTGCGTCAACCGCCCCTGCATTCTGGCGGAGGACGAGTGCTACAACTGCGAGTGGTCCACCGAGCTGTATGTCCAGCAGGCCTTTGAGGAATACGTCAAGGCCTGGTGCGCCTGCAAGATCATGGCCAAGGTCTACGGTCTGGGCAATCCCAACGGCTTCGTGTTCAACATGAGCGTGGGTTATGATCTGGATGGCATCAAGGGCGAGAAGGTCGACCGTTTCCTCAACGGGATGATCGACGCCCGGGAGACGCCCATTTTCCAGGAGTGCATCCGCGTGCTGCACGAGCTGTTCCCGGGGGAGAGCGGTTTTATCAACACCATTACGCCCCGCATCTCCGGCAGCGTCACCGTCTCCACCCTCCACGGCTGTCCTCCCGCCGAGATCGAGCGCATCGCGTCCTATCTCATCACGGAAAAGCACCTGCACACCTTCGTCAAGTGCAACCCCACCATTCTGGGATATGAGACCGCCCGCTCCATTCTGGACTCCATGGGCTACGATTATATCGCCTTTGACGAGCACCACTTCAACGAGGACCTGCAGTACCGCGACGCTGTTCCTATGTTCCACCGACTGCAGGCGCTGGCAGACAGCCACAGTCTGGAGTTCGGTCTGAAACTGAGCAACACCTTCCCTGTGGATGTGAAGAACAAGGAACTGCCCTCCGAGGAGATGTATATGGCGGGCAAGGCCCTGTTCCCCCTGACCACCACCATGGCCATGCGGATCGCCAAAGAGTTCAACGGCCGTCTGCGCCTGAGCTACGCCGGCGGCGCCGACGCGTTCAACATCGACAAGCTGTTCGAGTGCGGCATCTGGCCCATCACCATGGCCACCACCGAGCTGAAGCCCGGCGGCTATCAGCGCTTCAAGCAGATCGGCGAGAAGCTGGACGCTCTGAACTTCAAGCCCTTCAACGGCGTGGACGTCACCGCCATCGAGGCGCTGGCGCTCTCCGCCCGAACCGACCGGTACCATGTGAAGGCCGTCAAGCCGATTCCCCGCCGCAAGCTGTGGGAAAAGGTTCCCCTGCTGGACTGCTATACTGCTCCCTGCAAGGGCGGCTGTCCCATCAATCAGGACATTCCCGAGTATATCGAACTGTGCCGCAAGGGCCAGTATGAGCAGGCTCTGGAGGTGATTACGGAGAAGAACGCGCTGCCGTTCATGACCGGCACCATCTGCACCCACCGCTGCATGAACAAGTGCACCCGCAATTATTATGAGGAGGCGGTGCAGATCCGCTCCACCAAGCTGGTCGCCGCCGAGCGGGGCTACGACGCGCTGATGGCAGGGCTGAAGATTCCCGCTCCCGCAGCCTCCAATGTGAAAGCCGCCATCATCGGCGGCGGCCCCACCGGCATCTCCGCCGGCTTCTTCCTGGGCCGCGCCGGCATTTCCTGCACCATCTTTGAAAAGGCCGACGTGCTGGGCGGCATCGTGCGGCAGGTGATTCCCTCCTTCCGCATCAGCAGCGAGGCCATCGACAAGGACATTGCCATGATGCGCAAGATGGGCGTCGAGGTCAAAACCGGCGCTCCCTCTCCCTCCGTCGAGGAGCTGAAGAAGCTGGGCTACACCCATGTGTTCTTCGCCTGCGGCGCCTGGAAGGCCGGCAAGCTGGACATTCCCGGCAACGTGGTGCCCGTCATCAGCTGGTTGAAGGATCTGAAGGCCGGCAAGGAGGTCTCTCTGGGCCATGTGGCCGTGGTCGGCGGCGGCAACACCGCCATGGATGCGGCCCGTGTTGCCCTGCGCGCCGGAGCCAAGTCCTCCACGCTGGTGTATCGCCGGACCAAGAAGTATATGCCCGCCGACTCCGAAGAGCTGGAGATGGCCATCGCCGACGGCGTCCAGTTCCTGGAGCTGGTGTCCCCAGTCCGTCAGGAAACCGGTACCCTGCTGTGCAAGAAGATGAAGCTGGGCGAGCCCGATGCCTCCGGCCGCCGCTCTCCCGTGGAGACCGGCGAGACCGTGGAAATCAGCTGCGACACCGTCATCTCCGCTGTGGGTGAGCGGGTGGAGTCCGAGCTGTTCACCTCCAACGGCATCACCGTGGACGCCAAGGGCATCCCCGACTTCAAGACGAACCTTGAAAACGTGTACGCCGGCGGCGATGCCATGCGCGGCCCCGCCACCATTGTGGAGGGCATTGCCGACGCGGCCGCCTTTGCCAACGCCGTCATCGGCGAGACCCGCGCCGTTAAGATCCCCGCCGACGCCATCGCCTCCCGCGCGGACACGCTGGCCAAGAAGGGCATCCTGAAGGAGTCCGCCAAGTGCGAGGGCGAGCGCTGCCTGACCTGCAACGTGGTCTGCGAGAACTGCGCCGACGTGTGTCCCAACCGGGCCAATGTGGTCATCGAGATGCCCGACGGACGCCATGAAATCCTGCATGTGGACCGGATGTGCAACGAGTGCGGCAACTGCGCCATCTTCTGCCCCTACGACAGCGCCCCCTACCGGGAGAAATTCACCCTGTTCTTCAACCGCGAGGGCTTCGACGAGAGCACCGGCAACCAGGGCTTTTTGCCTCTGGAGGGCCGTAAGGTGCTGGTCCGGCTGGACGGCAAGGTATTCGAGGCAGATCTGGACGGCGCGAACGACCTGCCCGCCGGGATTGAGACCCTGATTCTCACCGTGCTGAGCAAGTACGCCTACCTGGTCGGCTGAACCTTCTGAAAAAAATTCCCGCCCGCCTTGCCGGGCGGGAATTTTTTGTGTATACTTTGACATGATAGCAAGGAGGCGGTTTCATGAACGCGCAGGCCAGACGGGCGGCAATTTATGAGGTTCTGCGGCAGGCCACGCAGCCGGTGAGCGCCACGGCGCTGGCGAAGCAGTTCTCCGTCAGCCGGCAGGTCATTGTGAGCGATGTCGCCCTGATGCCGGCGGCGGGCTCCGACATCTACGCCACACCCCGGGGGTATACGGTGACGCGGGAAATCGGCGGAATTGTCCGCCAGATCGCCTGTCAGCACGGGCCGGAGGCAATGCGGGACGAGCTGAACGCCATGGTGGACAACGGCTGTACCGTGCTGGATGTGATCGTGGAGCACCCCATCTACGGCCAGTTCACCGGACCGCTGCAGATCTCCAATCGCTACGAAGTGGAGCAGTTCATTGATCATTGTTCCAAATCGGACGCTCAGTCCCTGTCCCGGCTCACAGAAGGCACCCATCTCCACACCCTCTCCTGCCCCGACGAGGAAGCTTTTGCCAGGGTCCGGGCCGCGCTGGAGCAGCTGCATATCCTGATGAAGAACTGAGCGTGGTGAAAATTTTCAATTTGGACACACAGTTTTTCGGGGACAGGATAGCTATTTTTCCCAGCAAGTGGTATACTTTATTATTATTAAATCTCAGGCAGCCGCGCCGCTGCGGATTTTGAGAATGGAGTGACTGGCATGAAAACACTGCTCAAGGGCGGAACCGTGATCTCCGGCACCGGAGGCCGCAGGGCCGACGTCCTGATCGAAGGCGAGAAAATTGTTAAAATTGGGCGGGGCCTGCCGAGCGAGGCGGATCGGACCGTAGACGTCTCCGGTAAGTTTCTGTTCCCGGGCTTCATTGACGCACACACCCACTTTGATCTGGACGTGTGCAACACCACGACTGCCGACAACTTTGAGACTGGCAGCCGGGCGGCGATTCACGGCGGCACCACCACCGTCATTGATTTCGCCTGCCCCAACAAGGGGGAGAGTCTTCAGCACGGACTGGATCTGTGGCATCGAAAGGCCGACGGAAAAGCTTACTGCGACTATGGGTTTCACATGACCATCGACGACTGGAACGACTCCATCTGCGCCGAGCTGCCCAACATGTTTGCCGCCGGCATCTCCTCTTTTAAAATGTATCTGACCTACCCCGCCATGATGATTGGCGACGGCGCGGTGTACTCCGCCCTCAAGCAGGTCAAACGGCTGGGCGGCATCGCCGGGTTCCACTGTGAAAATGCAGGCGTGATCGACGCCATGATCGCCGAGCGGAAGGCCGCCGGCAAACTCTCGCCCGCATCCCACCCCATGTCCCGCCCTCCCTATCTGGAGGCAGAGGCCGTCGCCCGTCTGCTGCGGATTGCCCAGGCCGCCGACAGTCCCGTGATCATCGTCCATCTGACCAACCACGATGCGCTTAAGGAAGTGGAGGCCGCCCGGCAGCGGGGGCAGAAGGTATATGTGGAAACCTGCCCCCAGTATTTGCTGCTGGATGAGAGTCTCTACTATCAGGATGACTTCTCCGCCGCGGCCCGCTACGTCTGCGCTCCGCCTCTGCGGGAGAAGGCGGAGCAGAAGTATCTGTGGCGCGCCCTGCGCCGGGGCGAAATTCAGACCGTTTCCACCGACCACTGCTCCTTCACACTGGCTCAGAAGGATGCCGGCCGGGACGACTTCACCAAGATTCCCGGCGGCCTGCCCGGCGTGGAAACCCGGGGAGAGCTGATCTATTCCTATGGTGTGGGCAGGAAGAATCTGAATCTGGCACAGATGTGCAAGGTGCTCTCCGAGAACCCCGCCCGTCTGTACGGCCTGTTCCCCCGCAAAGGCATCCTGCGTCGGGGCAGCGACGCCGACATCGTGGTGTACGATCCGGAAGCCAGCCACGTGATCCGGGCCGACGAGTGCGTAGCCAATGTGGACTACAACCCCTACGAGGGCTTTGTGACCTCAGGCAGCATCAGCCAGGTCTGGCTCCGGGGCAGGCTGGCGGCGGAAGACGGAGCGGTGCTTGACGGGCCGGAGGGCAAGTATATGGTTCGCGGCAAAAGCAGCCTGTAATCCTGTAGGCGCGAAATAAGGGGGCTGCAGCAAAACAGAAAACGCTGCAGCCCTTTTCGCTGTTGATATGGAGAAATTTGTGATATAACAGCCCCGAAGCAATGATTATATGCGCATCCACGTACTCCCTGCGCGGGCGCCGAACTTCAAGACCTTACCGCCGGAGGGGGCGTACGGCCATTTATACCAGGATAAAATCATGGTATAGTATCTGTACCGCAGAGACAATCGGCCAGTTCGCCGGTTCCTGCCCCGGCGGCTCCCTGTCCCCCGGAAGAGTATGCAGCGAAGGAGAGGAACAATGAAAATTCTTGTTCTTTCCGATTCCCACGGGAATCTTTCCAATATGATCCGGGCGGTCAGGCTGACGCAGCCCCGTTTGATCCTTCATCTGGGGGACTGCTGGCGTGACGGGGAAAAGCTCCACGCCATGTTCCCCGAAACCGCCTTCGAGCAGGTGCCCGGCAACTGCGATTACCGGTCGTCGGAGCCCCTGGAAAAGCTGTTGTTTCCGGAGGACAAGCGGGTGCTGATGTGTCACGGACATACTTACGATGTCAAGCACACCCTGCTCAGCGCAGGCTATGCAGCCGAGGAACAGCATCTGGATCTGTTCCTGTTCGGTCACACCCACAGGGCCTTCCGGGATCTGCGGTACGGGACTTTGTTTTTCAACCCAGGCAGCATCGGGGACTATCAGGACCCCAGCTACGGTATCGTCCGCATTGAAAACGGCGCTGTGGAGGGGGAGATACTCCGGCTGAACCGATAGGATTCCCCGACTGCATACAATATGAACGCTTTCCAACTGACAGGATACCCCCGGATCAGGAGTGAACACAAATCACTGTCTGATCCGGGGGTATCCTATTTCCCAAGGTCCTTGTCGTTCCGGGCGGTTATCCCGGCCCGCTGCGCCGGATGCCATTCATATCATGGGAATTCTTTGGCGGGCAGCCCATCCCGGAGCAATCCAGAAGCTGCTTCGTCCGTTCATACCGCCTGTTCCTGATTTCTGATTTACGGTATCAAGTGCGGATCAATAAGCGAAGTTTCTTACCGTTCATGGATCGCACAAGCTGCGGATCTCAATCGTCCGTTGACCGCGGGAGCGTTCCTGCAGGCGGTGGGAGATGGACAGCACCGTTCTGCCTGCGGCGGCGCGCTCCAATGCGTCCAGTACCCGCCGCTCCGTGTTGCTGTCGAGGTTCGCGGTGATCTCATCCAACAGCAGGATTTCCGGAGAGGCGGCCACCGCTCTTGCAATGGAAAGCAGCTGCAGCTGCCCTTGGGAGAAAGCGGCATCTGCCGCCGCCGTGTCGTATCCGTCGGGGAACGCGGAAATGCTTTCCTCCAGTCCGACCAGCTGCGCGGCCTGTTTCACCTGCTCCCGGCTGATGGACGGGTCAAACAGAGAAATTTGATCTGCCACTGTGCCGGAAACCATACGGAAGGACTGTTCCACATAGCCGAACAGCCTCCGCTTCCGCGCGTCCGGAATTTTGGATGCATCTGTGCCGTTGATCAGAACCCGCCCTCCGCACGGTTTATAAAGTCCCAGCAGCAGGCGGAAAATGGTACTTTTCCCCGCGCCGGTTCTCCCAACAAACGTGGCCGCCTCACCGCTGTCCAGCGAGAAGCAAAGGTCGTGGAATACATCGCCGTCGCCGTCGTAGTGAAAGCTCACATGGTCAAAGCGGACGCAGGGAGTCTCACCGTCCGCCGGCGTTTTATCCGGGAAGGAGTTCTCTGGCATCTCCCGTTCCGTCTCCTGCAAAAATTCATTGATCCGCTTCACTCCAGCCACGGCGGACTGAATATTCTGAATCTCCATGCCGATGCTCTCCAGTGGGTTGAACACCTTTCCCACGTAGGCGATAATGGCCACCGCCGTACCCACCGTGATGCCAAAAAACTGCTGCATCTCGCCGCCCATGGAGGCGCAGATCATCATCACTGCAATGACACAGGAGCTGATGAAAATGACGATGGGCGAATAGATGGAATCGTACAGGTTGGATTTGTCCATCGCGAGATAGCTCTCCTCTATGTAATCATCGTACCGCTTTTCCATGTATTTCTGCCGAAACAGGACATGGATCATGCGAATGTTGCGGATGGTCTCCGGCACATGGTTATTCACCTTGCCTACCGCGACACGGTTTTGCATCTGCGCGATCAGCATCCGCTTCTGGAACATGCGCGTCATGACAAACAGCAGCGGCGTGACGAACAGCATCAGCAGGCCCAGCCCCGTGCTCATGCAAAAGATAACGATCAAAATGCTGACGATCTTGCAGGCGTCGGCAAACATGCTGATGATGCCGTTTGTAAACAGCGAGTCCACCACGTCCACGTCGTTCACAAACCGGGAGGTGATCTTTCCCGGCTCATGGCCCGTGAAATAGGCTGCAGGCAGGCGGCGGAGCTTTGCGCACAGCTCACTGCGCAGGCCGTGGGTAACCTTTTGTCCGAACACGGTGATCATCACATTCTGCCCGGCTTCCAGCAGCCCGGACAGGGCGATCAGCCCCAGATAAACCAGCGCGAGACGCAGGGCAACCGGCTGATGCGCGGTGAGGTCATTGACGATGCGCTCCAAGACCAGCGGCGGGAACAGCGCCGCCGCCACCGCACCCGCGATGACGAGAACGGTTATAATACTCATTCCCTTTGAAGCGGAGATAACCTTGCACAGCACCGATTTGATCCCTTTTTCAGCTTTCATGGCCGTCACCTCCGACTGCCTGCTCGCAGTATAGCTCCGCATAGGCGGGATTATTTCTCATCAGTTCTTCATGCGTCGAGAAAACACTCTTCCCGCCGTCCAGAAACAGCACGCGGTCAAAGCCGGGGAACTGATACAGCCGATGAGAGAACAAAATTACGATCTTATCCCCAGCCAGCGTCCGCAGGTTTTCCAGGATCGTCTGTTCCGTGGCACGGTCCACTGCGGAGAAAGGGTCGTCGAGAATGAGAATCTGCCGCGCGTTGTAAAGCGTGCGGGCAAGCGCGACCCGTGCCTGCTGCCCGCCGGACAGCCGCACGCCGCTGCTGCCCACCGGCGTGTCGGCTCCCTGCGGCATCTGCCGCGTCTCCTCATCCAGACACACCGTCCGCAGGAAGGGCTGCACATCCCCGGGTTCACCCAGCCGGATATTTTCCCCAATGCTGGCGCTCATCAGCTCCGGTTCATGCCCCATATAGGAGATCAGCCGGCTGCGCTCGTAGCCGCTCAGTGCTGACAGCTCCCGCGCCCCCACACGGATGCTGCCCTCGTAGGGAAGCTCTCCGGTAAAGACCTTGCCCAACGTCGACTTTCCGCAGGCCACGGGGCCCGTCACGCCGATAATCTGCCCCGGTCCGGCAGAAAAGGAAATCTCCCGGAGAATCGTCTCCCCACCCGACCGGCGGAGGGACAAATCGGACACGGTCAGGCCCGCAGGCTTCGAAAAATCGAGAGAGGATGCGGTGTGCTGTTCCACATACTCCTTCATCAGGGGCTTGATCCGCACCCAGGACACCTGCGCCTTCTGAACGGCGTTGAACAGCTTCGCCGCGCTGGAGGATTTAAGCGCCATCTTGGTAAAACACGAGAGGAAGGTGGCAAACGCCGCAATATTCCAGTTCGTCCAGCCGGTCCCCAGCACGTTTTTGGCGCCCAGCCACAGAATCAGCGCCGCACCGCACATGGAGATGACGTTGTACAGCGGCTGCATGGTATTCTCCCAGAGATTGGCCGCGACGGCGCGCTTTTCATAATCCTTCAGATGCGCCTCGTAGGCGGCGTCCCGGTTCGGCTCGCAGCCGTAGACCCGGTAGGTTACGGCGTTGGAAACGCGGTCCATCGTTGCGCCGTTCAGCCTTCCGGCGCTCATTTTGTACTCGGAATTGTACCGGGCGACGCGGGATTTCAGCCGTCCGGCGATCAGGTAGGCAAACGGGGTGAACGCACCGGAGAGCAGCGCCAGCCGCCAGTCGTACCAAAGCAGCATGGCGATATACGCCGCAAGTACCACGCCGGTGTCAAAAACCTCGGTGGTGAATTTGCGCATTCCTTCAACGCAAGAATCGACATCTCCTGTTGCTTTTGACATAAGGGAACCGGAGATGTCGATTCTTGCGTTGAAGGAATGCGCAAATTCACCACTGAAATTTTTGATACGGGAGTATTCATGATTTCAGTGGTGAATTTGCGCATTCCCTCCACGCAGGCGTCCACATCCGCCACAGCCTTGGTCATGACAGAGCCGAGGCTCTCCCGCTCAAGCTCGTCCCGACTCATGTTAACAAGGCTGTTGTACAGCATGTGACGCATGTTGCGGCTGGTATTGTTGGCGAACCGGCGCACATAAAAACGCTTGACGGCGCGCAGGAGCTGCACGGCGAGAATCACGGTAAGATAGAGGATTACCAGCGACACCATTGCCGCCGGCGCGCGGATCCCCTTCATAATGTCAAACAGGCACTGGGCCAGCTGGCCTTCAAAATACGGTCCGGTGACCATACCGACGTTGTAAAGGATGCCCGAGACGGTAACCAGCGCCAGGGGGCGCCACTCCAATCGGAAATAGGACCAGACGCGGTCCGGCCGCGGGACCTTTTCAATCTGCCGTTTTCCGCTCACTTCCGGCTCCTCCCTTCCAGAAAGCACTGCGTCAGGTGGGGGAATCCCGCCTTGCTCTCGGTTTTGGAGCGGGCATAGAGGATGCCCAGAATGCGGCAGAACTCTGCGTTGTCCTCCGGGGTAAGCGCCTCCTCCAGCCACTCGTAATACAGCGCCTCTACGGAGACCTTGGAATTTTTCAGTAAGTTCGCCTTTTCGGTGGCGTAAAGCAGTTGGCTCCGCCCGTCCGTGGGATTGGGCTTTCGCATCAGGTAGCCCTTTGCCTCGAGATTCGCGGCGCGGCGGGCGGCGGCGCCCTTGTCGAGCGTCAGAATTTCCCGGATCGCGGCCTGTGTGATGCCGGGATTTTTCCGCACCACATGGATGAAATCGTACTCCGCCGTGCCCACACCCTCCGTTTTCAGCATACGCACGGTGAATTTGCTCACTTCGCGTGCGATTTTTGTGATCTGCCGTCTCGTACTGTCCATTCTACGAATCCTTTCAAACAGAGCAAAATAGATGTAGTATCAACCATTTAGATGATACTACATCTATTTTAAATCGTCAATATCTGCCTGCGCATTAATTTATTGAAGACACTCCGGGACAAAAAATCCGCCGTGGCTGAGCCACAGCGGATTCAATGAAAAGTTTACGTTTTTGTAAGCATCCGGCCCTTGGATGTGCCTTTTTTCAGGACATTTGATTTCAGAAAACGCCCTGCTCCATCATGGCGTCGGCCACCCGTTTGAAACCCGCGATGTTGGCGCCGGCCACCAGATTATAGCCCAGGCCGTATTCCTCGGCAGCGGCCACGCTCATCCGGTAGATGGTCTTCATGATGTTGTGGAGCTGCGCGTCCACCTCTTCGGCGGTCCAGACCAGGCGCTCGCTGTTCTGGCTCATCTCCAGCGCGGAGGTAGCCACGCCGCCGGCATTCACGGCCTTGGAGGGAGCCACTACCATACCCGGCTGTTCCATCAGATATTTCAAGGCGTCGTTGGTGGTGGGCATATTGGCCACTTCAATGTAATACTTCACGCCGTTGGCCACGATCTTTTCCGCATACTCCATATGTACGTCGTTCTGCATGGCAGAGGGCATGATCACGTCCACCTTCACACCCCAGGGCTTCTCCCCCGCATGGAACTCTACACCGAACTGATCTGCGTAATCGCGGACTTTGTCGCGGCCGGAGGCGCGCATTTTCAGAATATAATCAATTTTTTCCGCCGTATTGATGCCGTCCGGATCATAGATGTATCCGTCAGGGCCGGACAGCGTCACCACCTTGGCGCCCAGCTCGGCGGCCTTACGGCAGATGCCCCAGGTCACATTGCCGAAGCCGGCGCAGGCAATAGTCTTCCCCTTCAAATCCTCGCCGAAGTGGCGGAGCACATTTTCCAGATAATACACAGCGCCGAAGCCCGTTGCCTCGGGACGGATCAGGGAGCCGCCGGAGGCGAAGCCCTTGCCGGTCAGAACGCCGTTTTCAAAACAGCCCTTCAGATGACGATACTCGCCATACAGGTAGTTGATCTCCCGGCTGCCCACGCCCATGTCGCCCGCAGGAACATCCACATCCGGCCCGATATAGCGGTACAGCGCCTGCATGAAGCTCTGGCAGAACCGCATGACCTCCGCGTCCGACTTGCCGGCGGGATCGAAGTCGCTGCCGCCCTTGCCGCCGCCGATGGGCAGACCGGTCAGGGAATTTTTGAAAATTTGCTCAAAGCCCAGGAACCGGATAATGCCCGGATTCACGTTGGCCTGAAAACGCAGACCGCCCTTGTAGGGGCCGATGGCGCCGTTGAACTGGCAGCGGTAGCCGGTGTTGGTATGATATTTGCCGGCGTCGTCCATCCACACCACGCGGAAGGTGAACATTCGCTCCGGCTCCACCATGCGGTTCAGAAGATCCGCTTTCTCATATTCCGGATGTTTATCGATCACAGGACCCAGCGAAGTGAAGACCTCCTCCACCGTCTGAACAAACTCCGGCTCATCGGCGTGCTTCTTCCTGACATTCTCAATCACACTGGCAAGATACGCGTTCATCAAAACTTCCCCCTTATTTTTGCCCGTTATTTTGTATAACATCGCCAAAAGATCTCTTGATAAGTCGCCATTAGTTTAGCACTTCTTAACGAGATATACAAGATTCCATTTCTTCATAGCGTATATTCCTTTTTGTTGTGGCGTAACATTTCGTAAATTTTACGCAAATATTTTGTAGAAAAATGCTCGTGTCTTTGTATACCGGACAAGTGTTTTTAGACACTTCTACAATTGTGTATCATTGACATTTTCCGGGAAGACGGTATAATGTTAAACGGTAATTTAGTGCGGCGATTCACGCCGCTCTTGTTTTGAGGGAGGCTATTTGTATGTATACCTATCCCATTGAGGTCGCGGGTCTGAAGCGTGACCTTCCCATCTGTAAGGTCACCGACGATCTGTATATCGGCGCGTTTATCGTGTTCGGTGACGCGGAGCTGACCGTTGCCTGCGCCCGGGAACTGCTGAAGCTGATTCCCGCCGAAAGCTATGACTACATGCTCACCGCTGAGGCCAAGAGTATCCCTCTGATTCATGAGATGGCCCGGCAGTCCGGCGCAGACAAATACTTCATCGCCCGCAAGGGGCCCAAGGTCTACATGACCGACCCCATCCATGTGGTGGACAAATCCATCACCACCTGCGGCGAGCAAAAGCTGTTTCTGGGGCGGGAGGATGCCAATCTGATCCGGGGCAAGCGCATCCTGCTGATGGACGATGTGATCTCTACCGGCGGCTCTCTCCACGCGATGGAAGCTCTGGTGGCGGAAGCCGGCGGCACGGTGACCGGCCGGGCGGCCGTTCTGGCCGAGGGTGACGCCGCCAGCCGCGACGACATCAAGTATCTCGGCAAGCTGCCTGTGTTCAACGCGGACGGCACCGTCAAGGAATAATCCCTTTTCAGGTGAAACGAGGCCTGCGCCAGTTTGGCGCAGGCCTCGTTTTTTGCCGTTTTACGGAATTACTCCCGGATCTTCTCAAACTTGTCCGCGGTGGCACCGCAGATGGGGCAGCGGAAATCAGGAGGCATGGACTCTCCTTCGTAGACATAGCCGCAGACCGTGCAGCGCCAGCCGTGGATCTCCACGGTCCGGTAAACGGTGGCCTGAGGGGGAACAGACTTTCCTCGCTCCGTGAATGCCTTCAGCGTCAGGACAGGGCCGTCGCCCAGAACCTGCGCCTCCGTCGCCTCGCCGACATACAGCACATAGCTGCCGATCTCCAGCTTTCCGGTAATCCGGCAGGAGATCCGGGACACCATCCCCTCTTTCAAATAGGGGTTGCCGGACTCGTCGCTCTCCACCGCGTAGGATGCGAATTTATCCCCCACACGGCCTGACTTGTAGCCGAACTGATTGACAATCTCCTCCGGACAGTCGGCGGCCAGCAGCGTGACGCAGAACGAGCCGGCATCATCCAGCGCGCGGCAGGTCTCGTTAGACTTGTTGACCGTCACGGTGAATTTCGGCGGGAAAGATGCGGTCGCCTGATGCAGGGAATTGATGATGCAGCCCTGCCGCTTCCCGTTCGCCGCGGCGGAAAGAAGCCCCAGCGTATAGTCCATCTTTTCATATGCCTTTTTATCCATCCTTCAAAAACCTTCCTTCTTCAAATTTCGTCAGTCGTTTGGATTTTCACCTATTATTATAGTAAAAATACCTCGGAACGCCAAGCGGTTTTTCTCTCAGAATAAAATTTATTTTTGGTATAGACAAAGGCATTATTTTGGAGTATACTTCCTTAAACCTATAAATTACAATTATGTGTATCATAAGTATATTTAATATTAAATACTGGGAAAGAAGGGTCGATACTATGACGGAGAGTTACGCGGGAAAAATCAACAGGAAGCTGCTGAAAAAGCGCCGGGTGATCAGCGTGGCGGCCGGTCGAGAGCCGGCGGATCTGGTGCTGAAGAACGCCACTTACGTCAATGTGTTCTCCGGAGAGCTCTGCACCGATGACATTGCTGTAGCCGAAGGCCTGATCGTGGGCATGGGCAAGTATCACGGCAATACGGAGGTCGATATGAGCGGTCGCATCGTCCTGCCGGGCTTTCTGGACGCCCACATCCATCTGGAGAGCTCCCTGGTCTCCCCAAAAGAGTTTGTAAAGGCGGTTCTGCCTCACGGCACCACCACGGTCATCACCGATCCCCATGAAATTGCCAACGTCATGGGCACCGACGGCATTGAGTACATGCTTCAGGCCACCGAAGGACTGCCGGTGGACGTGCGGTTCATGCTGTCGTCCTGCGTGCCGGCCACGCCGCTGGACGAGTCCGGGGCCAACCTGGATTACCGGGCCATCGATTCCTTCTACGACCATCCCCGGGTGCAGGGTCTGGCGGAGATGATGAACTTTGTGGGCATCATCAACGGCGACGACTCCGTGGTGGAGAAAATCGTGGCTGCCCAGGCACACCACAAGAAGATCGACGGCCACGCTCCCGGTCTGGTGGGGAACGATCTCAACGCCTACATCGCCGCCGGAGTCTACTCCGACCACGAGTGCGCAAATCTGGATGAGGCCATTGCCAAGCTCCAGCGCGGCCAGTTCATCATGATCCGCGAGGGCACTGCCGCCCGAAATCTGGATGCTCTGGTTCCCCTGCTGTGCAGCCAGTACGCCGAGCGGTGCATGTTCTGTACCGATGACAAGCACCCCAGTGACCTGCTGGAGAAGGGCCACATCGACTATATCGTGAAGCGCGCCATTGCCCTGGGCGCCGACCCCATCACCACCATCAAGGTGGCCTGCCACAACGCCGCGCGGTATTTCCTGTTGAACAACCGGGGCGCCATCGCCCCCGGATATCTGGCCGACTTTGTGGTCATCGATGACTTCAGCAGCTTCCGGATTGAAGAGGTTTACAAGAAGGGCCAGCTGATGTTCGACGGAACCCTGCGGGACTTCCCCACCCCGGAAATCGACCCCTATCTGCAGGAGCGCGCACACCACACCTTCCACGTGGCGACGCTGACGGAGACCGACTTCATGGAGGATCGTCCCCGGGCCGTGATCGGTCTGGTTCCCCGGGAGATTTCCTCCGTGGATGGCGGCTATGCCGACGCCATCGACCCGGAGAAGGATATTTTGAAAATTGCCGTGGTGGAGCGCCACCGCAACACCGGTCATATCGGCATCGGCTTCCTCCAGGGGTACGGCCTGCGGCACGGTGCCGTGGCCACCAGCATCTCCCATGATTCCCACAACATCATCGTGGTGGGCGCCAGCGAACGGGAGATGGCGCTGGCGGCCAACCGGGTCGTGGAGCTGGGCGGCGGCATCGTGGTCTGCGACGGCGATCAGATTCTTGCCGAGGTGAAGCTGGGCATTGCCGGCATTATGAGCGATGATCCGCTGGTGGACGTGAACAGCGCGCTGGAGAGCGCCAAAGACAAGGCCTTTGCGTTGGGCGTGTCCCGGGACATTGATCCGTTCATGACCCTGAGCTTCATGTCCCTGCCCGTCATCCCCACCTTGCGGCTTACCACCCGCGGTGTGTTCGACGTGGTGCATCAGAAATACGTATAACGGAATAAAAGAGAGCCGTGGATGTCCACGGCTCTCTTTTTGCATTGACCGTTCCTATCCATTGCGGCGCGCTTTCGGAAAATCCGCTTTTGTTGGTTCAAACCTTGCCCTCCGGGCAACCGGCAGCGGCATTTTTCTCCCCCGTCGGGCCAGGCGTCCGTGATGCAGCAAAGAAGGGCGGCACCGCAAAATGGCGGTGCCGCCCTTTCCTGAATCGAATATTTTTCGGAGCGGAGGCGCCAATGCTCCCCTCACAGCTTCTCCTCAAACAGCCCGTGGCGGCTGCAGCAGAGGTACAGTTTCGCCCCGTGCATCTGGGGAATCCGGAACTCGCTTCCCTGCTCCGGGTACAGACGCACCAACAGCACCCGCTCGCTGCCCACACAGGCGGCAAACCGGATAAAATGTCCCTTCTCCATGGGATGAGCGAAGGTGACGTACCATTCGTCCTCCACCCCCTGCACCATGACGCCGTGATCCTCGTCCGCCGGCGCAGCCGCCAGCGGCTCCAGCCTGCGGCCACAGCAATGCAGCTCTGCCGGGCCGGAGGAGGTGAGAATGTTCCCGCAGTCCGGACACACATAAAATTTCAGTTTTCGCATATTCCCCGCCTCTGTCTCATTGGGATCTAAGCTCCCGGCCAGCAGCCGCTCCGCCGGGACACCGAAAATTTCGGCCAGCGGCCCCAGCAGACTCACATCCGGGCAGCCATGCCCCCGCTCCCACTTGGATACCGCTTGGGCGCTGACATGCAGCCGCTGTGCCACATCGCTCTGGGTCATGTCCCGCTCCTTGCGCAGCGACGCAAGCAGCCTACCGATTAGTTCACACTCCATGCGGATCACCTCTCTTCCAGATTACCAGACGGCGGTGTAAAATGCAATCAACGCTTCGTTGAATTTTCTCGCCGCACCCTGCAAATTCTGCGTAAAATCCGGGATTCGCGGCCGGATTCCGGCTTTTTTCGGGGGATGTCTGATCAAATTGGCAAGTTCACATGGTTTTCCCTGCAAAACGTCTTTTCATCAAATAGATATTGTGTTATATTGAAAGCTGAGAAATATCCGCAAGCGCGGTTTTCTATTGTCCAAGACAGGAGGAATTTTCCATGATTACACTGCATGAACAAGGTGTGTTTCTGGTGAACGGCACTCCCCAGGCCACCGCACCCGTCTCTCCCCAGGAAGGCCGGAAAAACACCATGGCCTACGGGATTCTTCAGGCCCACAACACCTCCGGCGACCCCGGAAAGCTGAAAATCCGCTTTGATGCCATGGTGTCTCACGACATCACCTATGTGGGCATCATCCAGCAGGCGCGGGCCTCCGGCATGAAGGAGTTCCCCATCCCCTACGCCCTGACCAACTGTCACAACAGCCTGTGCGCTGTGGGCGGCACCATCAACGAGGACGACCACATGTTCGGCCTGTCCGCCGCCAGAAAGTACGGCGGCATCTATGTGCCTGCCAACCAGAGCGTGATTCACTCCTACGCCCGGGAGGAGATGGCCGGCTGCGGCAAGATGATTTTAGGCTCCGACTCCCACACCCGCTACGGCGCCCTTGGCACCATGGCCGTGGGCGAGGGCGGCCCGGAGCTGGCCAAGCAGCTGCTGCACAGCACCTGGGATCTGAACTATCCCGATGTGGTGCTGGTTTATCTCACCGGCGCACCCCGCCGGGGCGTCGGCCCTCACGATGTGGCCATCGCGCTGGTAAAAGCCACCTTTGCCTCCGGTTTTGTGAACAACCGGGTGCTGGAATTTGCGGGCCCCGGCATTGCGGGACTGCCCATCGACTTCCGCAACGGCATCGATGTGATGACCACCGAGACCACCTGCCTGTCCTCCATCTGGGAGACCGACGCGGTGACCCGCGGCTTCTATGAGACCCACCGGAGACCCGATGACTACAAATCCATGCACCCCCAGGACGGCGCGTACTACGACCGGATGATCACCGTCGACCTCTCCGCAGTGGAGCCCATGATCGCCCTGCCCTTCCATCCCTCCAACGCATACACCATCCATGAGTTTCTGGAAAACGCCGAGGAAATTCTCGCCGGCGTGGAGGCCGATGCGAAAAAGCGGTTCCCCAAGACCAACCCCAAGCTCACCGATAAAATCCACGACGGCGGCGTCTGGGCCGATCAGGGTGTGATCGCCGGCTGCGCCGGCGGACTGTTCGACAACATCGACGAGGCGGCGGGGATTCTCGCCGGGGGCAGCTGTGGCAACGGCGCGTTCTCTCTGGACGTGTATCCCACCAGCGTGCCCGTCAGTTTGGAGCTGACACGAATCGGCGTCACCACCTCCCTGATGGAGACCGGCGCGGTCATCAAACCCAGCTTCTGCGGCCCCTGCTTCGGGGCCGGCGACGTGCCCGCCAACAACGGCCTGAGTCTGCGGCACACCACCCGCAACTTCCCCAACCGGGAGGGTTCCAAGCCCGGCGAAGGGCAGTTTGCCGGCGTGTGCCTGATGGACGCCCGCTCCATCGCGGCAACCGCCCGGAACGGGGGCAGGCTCACCGCCGCCACGGACATTGATTACCTGCCGGCGCATCATGAGTACTATTTCGACAAGGGCGTCTATGACCGGCGTCTCTACTACGGCTTCGGCAAGGCCGATCCCTCCGTGGAGCTGCAGATGGGTCCCAACATCACGGACTGGCCCCAGGTGCAGCCTCTGGCGGATAATCTGCTGGTGGAGCTGGCCGCTGTCCTTCGGGACGCCGTGACCACCACCGACGAGCTGATTCCCTCCGGCGAGACGTCCTCCTACCGTTCCAACCCCCTGCGGCTGTCGGAGTTTACCCTCTCCCGCCGGGATCCCCAGTACGTGCCCCGGGCCAAGGCGGCGGCCGCGGTGGAGGCGGAGCGCCTGGACGGCAAAGCGCCCGGGAAGCTGCAGGACATTCTCTCCCGCGTGGGCGACGCCGACGCGCTGATGTCTGCCACCCAGTTCGGCTCCTGCGTGTTCGCCAACAAACCCGGCGACGGTTCTGCCCGGGAACAGGCGGCTTCCTGCCAGAAGGTGCTGGGCGGCTGCGCCAACATCTGCTACGAATACGCCACGAAGCGCTATCGCTCCAACTGCATTAACTGGGGCATTCTGCCCTTCACGCTGGACCCGGACGCGGACTTTCCATACAAAAACGGCGACTGCGTGTTCATCCCCGGCATCCGCAGCGCCGTGGAAAACGGTGTTGAGGATCTCCCCGCCAAGGTGATCGCCGCCGACGGCACGGTCTCCGATCTGACGCTTCATGTGCGGGGTTTGACCGCCGACGAAAAGGAGATCATCCTGGACGGCTGCCTGATGAACTACTACGCCAAGAGGTTAAAATGACAATGAAAAAAATTCAGATGACGACGCCCCTCGTGGAGATGGACGGCGACGAAATGACCCGCATTCTGTGGCAGATGATCAAGGAGCAACTGATCCTACCGTTTGTGGATCTGAAGACCGAGTACTATGACCTGGGCCTGCTTCACCGCAACGATACGGAAGATCAGGTGACCGTGGACGCCGCCAATGCCACTAAACGGCACGGCGTAGCTGTAAAGTGCGCAACCATTACACCGAATAAGCAGCGAATGGAAGAGTATCCTCAGCTGACCCAGATGTGGAAATCCCCCAACGGCACCATCCGCTCCATTCTGGACGGCACCGTGTTCCGCGCGCCCATTGTTCTGGACTGCATTCAGCCGGTGGTAAAGACCTGGAAAAAGCCCATCACCATCGCCCGTCACGCCTATGGCGACGTCTATCGGGCGGTGGATCTGGAGACTGACGAGCCCGGCACCTGCACCATGACTTTCAGAGGAGATAGTGGCAAGGAAAAATCCTTGACAGTGCAGAAGGTGAACGGTCCCGCCGTGTGGCTGGCCCAGCACAATCGGGAAGACAGCATCCGCTCCTTCGCCCGCTCCTGCTTTCAGTATGCTCTGGATACCCGGCAGGATCTGTGGTTCTCCACCAAGGACACCATTTCCAAGGTTTATGACGGGGCGTTCAAGCGCATTTTTGAGGAGGAGTACGATTCCACCTACAAGACGCAGTTCGAGGCTGCGGGCCTGACCTACTTCTACACCCTGATTGACGATGCGGTGGCCCGGGTCATCCGCTCCGAGGGCGGCTATATCTGGGCCTGCAAGAACTACGACGGAGACGTGATGAGCGACATGATCTCCACCGCCTTCGGCTCGCTGGCCATGATGACCTCGGTTTTGGTGGCCCCCGACGGCACCATGGAATTCGAGGCCTCCCACGGCACCGTGACCCGCCACTATTATAAGTACCTCAAGGGAGAGCAGACCTCCACCAACCCCATGGCCACCATCTTTGCCTGGTCCGGCGCATTCAAGCGCCGGGGGGAGCTGGATCATCTGCCTGAGTTGGTTCGTTTCGGTGAGGCGATGGAAGCCGCCTCTCTGGAGACGCTGGAGAGCGGTATCATGACCCGGGATCTGGTGGGTCTGGTCGAAGAATCCTTCCACGTAACCTCCGTTACTTCCGCCGAGTTCCTGACCGCCATCGCGGAGCGGCTGGCTACTAAATTGGCATAAATAATCAACATAATGTCCCCTGCCATATGGCAGGGGACATTTCTCGATTCAGGGTTCTCCAAACCGGTCGAAAACTCCCCGGAACGCATCCAGATGCGCCCGCAGATCCGCAGTGCCCTGATACTCCACCTGCAGCACCTGCACGCCCCGCCGGAGCAGGAGTACCTGATGGTCTGTGACAGCGGAAGCCCCCCAATAGGCGCTGTCAAGCCGGATGTCTTCCAACTCCTGCATGGGGTTCCCTTGCTGCAGTTCCCAGCTTCGGATCTCTCTGATCAGATCGTCTGTCAAAGGGCGGAACCGAAGCCGATAATACCGGGTGAAACAGGAGAGATCCTGTCCGTTCTCTTGTCCTGACTCCACAATTAACCATTGCTCCTCAGTCATCCAGTTGTGGATGTGATCGACAAAGCCGCCGTCTGATGCGCTGATGCCGGGATTTAATGCGGCCAGCGTCACAAAGGGCACCGGCTCCGACAGATCAGATACGTGTGGAAACTCTCGCGGCTGCATCGAGACCAGGCTCAAAAGCAGAGAGGCTATCCACAGGACGTACACGGCCAGGCTCACTCCCCCCAGCGCCACCTGCCGTTTCCATGGCGCACGGTGCGGCACGGGCAGTCCCGCCCGCAGAGTCCGTACCAGAGTGCGAATCGCAAGATTCTGGTAAACAAGCTGCCAGAGAAAGAACAGAGGTACCAGGGCATAAAGGGCCAGCCTCCAAATGGGTACCTCGGACTGAATATACCACATCAACCTCGCATGATCGGTTTGATGGAGCAAATACTGGCATAGGCCGGGAATTCCCACAATGAACAGCGCAATGATCGCGTTGGACCACCGCAGACGTCGGCATATCCGGTTATACGCTCCGCTCTGTACCACCGGATCGGTTTCCAGCTCCCGTGCGTCCGGGTCGTCGCATCGCCAGATTCGGAACTCGCCGCCCGCGTCGGCCACATAGTCCCAGCTGAAATGGGCCGTCTTCCCCACGTGTCAGCGGCTGCAGACGATAGCGCACCACCCTCGGCTCTCCCGACTCGAATCTTGCAAAGAAACTGCAGTAGAAGTCATAGAGGAACGCGCCTTTTGCGGCCTGATCCTCCAGCCACGCCTGATAGGCCGGTACGTTATAAATGCTGATCGGCCGAAGTCTCATCGACTCTCCCTCCTTCCCGCTCACCGTCCGCCACACACAGCTTCAGGCGGCTCAATTCCTCACGGTACAGTGCCTGGCCCCGCTGGGTCATGCGATAGGTGCGCTTTCTGCCCTCCACCGCCGTCTCCTCGATGAGAGATTCCTCCTGAAATTTGGCAAGAATCGTATACAATGTTCCCGGCCCCATCGTCACCCGTCCCGCCGTGGAATCGTCCACATACTGCATGATCTCCGTACCGCAGCGCTCCTGCCGCAGCAGGGACAGCAGCACATAAAACATGCTCTCCGTCAAGCCTTTCAGCGGTTCCTTCGCCATCTGTTCCCTCCTCAATATCGATCATCGATATATTTTCTTTCAGTATAATATCGTTGATCGATATTGTCAACCGAACGCTGTATTAAAGGGTAATTCTTCCTTTTCTTCCATCTTTTATAACTTGTTACTATTTGTAATTTTTTGTATGATGGACGTAAAAATCAGCCATAGGAAGGAAGATTCACCATGAAACGAAAGCTCCTGGCAATGCTCTTTGCCTGCCTGCTGGCGGCAGAAACTCTTCTCCCCGCCGCAGCCGCATCGGGCAGAACCGTCCCGGTAACCGTGGACGACGCACTGCTGAGCGGTATCTCCTATCTGGTGAACGGGGTTACCACCGTGCCGCTGCGGTCCTTCTGCAGTGCGCTGGACGGCTGGCAGATCTCCTGGGACGAGGACGATCAGGCCGCCCGGGCCGTCCGGGGCGGCACCACCGTGACGGCGGCAGAGGGAGACGACGCCCTGGTCGTGAACGGCAGCCGATTCGACTGCACGGAGATCTACATAAAAGACGGACGTACCTATGTGCCGCTGCGGGTGCTGTGCCAGGCACTGGGATATGAAATCTCCTGGAACAGTGTTCTGGGCGGCGTGTCGGTTGTTACCGGTGAAAGCACCGCTTCCTATTCCGCGGAGGATCTGTACTGGCTCAGCCGGATTATCAGTGCCGAGAGCCAGGGCGAACCGCTGGTGGGGCAGATCGCCGTGGGCAATATCGTACTGAACCGGGTGGCCAGCAGCAATTTTCCGGACACCATCAAGAGCGTGATTTTCGATGCCAAGGACGGAGTGCAATTCCAGCCGGTAACTCTGGGCACGGTATACGACCCACCCACGGAGCTTTCCATTCTGGCGGCCAAGGCCACACTGGCGGGCACCAGCATTGTGGGGCACTGCCTCTACTTCTTCGCACCTGCCCTCTCCCAGGGCACTTGGATTCGGTCAAACCGGACCTACTTCGCCACCATCGGCTGTCACAGATTTTATCTGTAAGGCTGCGGTTTATTGACTTTTCGGCCGGACGGGGATAGAATAATACAATTAACAGGCAAAGGAGCATTCATCATGCTGTTTTCCAATAATCCCCGGAAAATTTATCGCAATTCTCCGACTCACGAGGTAATCTGTCAGCTGCGTTTCCCCCCGATTCTGTCGATCAATCACACGGAACCCGTGGATTTTCAGGACGCGATTCGATCCGAATTTCCCCAGTACGCCCGGCGGCAGGACGCGGTGGCGCCGAGAATTTCCGGCTTGGGCGGCCCCTCCCCCAAGGTGGAGCAGGACCCTCCCGTCTCCAACTATAATTTCGTCTCTGCCGACAATCAGTGGAAGCTGAATCTCACCCAGAATTTTATTGCCCTGTCCACCCTGCACTACAGCGGCTGGGAGGAGTTTGCCCACCGGCTGGACATGCCTCTGGCGAAATTCATCAAAATCTACCGCCCCGCGTATTTTGAGCGGGTTGGTCTGCGTTATGTCAACTTCATTTCCCGGGATAAGCTGGGTCTGAAGAACGTGATGTGGAAGGATCTGATTGCGCCCGCCTACATCGGGCCCATGAACGAGCCGGATGTCAGCGAGGAGAGCTTCCTGAGCTGCGGCACGGATCTTCAGCTCAAGCTGGACTCCAGCTGTCAGGCTAAGATTCACGCCGGACCGGGCCGGATTCAGAACAATGCGCCCAACGCGGCCAATGAAGCTCAGGACAATGAAGTGAAGTATATTCTGGACATGGATCTGTCCATGGGCGGCAGCATATCCTGCACACTCTCCGCCGGAGCGCTGGAGACCCTGCACGCCCACTCCACGCAGCTGTTTGAGGGAGCCATCACCGACCGGCTCCGCAGCGCCATGGATCAGAAATAACGTCTGCCCGCAAAAGAAGGAGCCGCACCGGTTGGTGCGGCTCCTTTTCTGACAGCACTTTACAGCAGCCGGTTCTCCCGGAACACGGAGGTGGACAGGTACCGCTCGCCGGTGTCGGGAAGCAGCGCCACGATGGTCTTGCCCCGGTTTTCCGGACGCCCGGCCAGCTCCGCCGCGGCCCAGACCGCCGCGCCGGAGGTGATACCCACCAACACGCCGTCCAGCTGTGCAATTTCCCGGCAGGCGTTGAAGGCGACCTCATCCTCCACGGTGATGACCTCGTCCACCACGTTGCGATCCAGATTTCCGGGCACAAAATTGGCGCCAATGCCCTGCAGGCCGTGAGGTCCGGCGTGACCCTCGGACAGCAGAGGAGAGCCAGCCGGCTCCACCGCCACAATTTTTACGTTGGGATTCTGTTCCTTCAGATAGCGGCCGACGCCGGAGATGGTTCCGCCGGTACCCACTCCGGCCACGAAGAGATCCACCGTTCCGTCCGTATCCTCCCAGATCTCCGGGCCGGTGGTCCGGTAGTGCACCTCTGGATTTGCGGGATTATCAAACTGGCCGGCTAGGATGCTGCCGGACATGAACATATGCATGGCGTCCGCCTGTGCCACCGCGCCGGCCATGCCCTTCTCCCCCGGGGTCAGGACGATCTCCGCGCCGTAGGCCTCCGCCAGGGCGCGCCTCTCTTCGCTCATGGTATCGGGCATCATCAGCATCACATGGTAGCCCTTTGCCGCGCCAACCGCCGCCAGGCCGATGCCCGTATTGCCGGAGGTCGGCTCGATAATGGTGGCCTTGGGCCGGAGCTTTCCCTCCGTTTCCGCCTGGGCAATCATGTTGGCGGCAACCCGGTCTTTGGAACTGCCGGCGGGGTTCATACACTCCAGTTTGGCCAGAACTGTGGCCTGCAGCTCATGCTCCCGCTCGTAATTCGTCAGTTCCAGCAGGGGCGTATGTCCGATTAACTCGGTAATATTATGATAAATCTTCATGACTGCCTCCTTGATCTGTTATGATAAATCGATCATACACCCCCAAAAAACCGAATACAATGGACACTCGGAGGGGGTTTGTCAAAAAAACGGCAGTTCAAGCTCTTTTCATACCGGATGAACTCCGGCAGACTCTCCGGAATCCGTAGATCGGCAAAATACAGCAGACTTCTGCCCAGTCTCAGTTTGCGCAGGACAGCTCCTTTCTGGACGGCTGTATCTACCACATTCTTTCCATCAACAAGACCAACATCGAGATTCAACAGGGCAATTTCTCCTCCTGGCTGGCCAGCCGGGAGCGGCAGGACAGCTTTGAGCTGCGGGAAAACGAGAAGCTGAAGAACGAAATCCGCCATCTGGAACAGACCGCCCGGGAAAAGGCCGCGTGGTCTGACACGACAGAGCGGCGCAAGATCGGATTCGAGCCGCCAAAACGGATAAAATATCGGGCGGCGCCTATGCGGGGGCCAAAACCCAAAAGATGATGAAGCGGTCCAAGGCCTTCGAGAACCGGCAGCAGTGGGCCATCGAAGAAAAAACCGGGCTGAAAAATTCAGAGAAGGCGGAGGCTCTGAAGATCATGCAGGCAAATCGGTGATTGACAGGGGAAGGCTCCGTCCCTATAATTGAAACAGAAAACGAATCTCTTTTCGCCCGTGAAACACGGGCAAACTCCATCTATTGCTCAGGAACGATGCAATTTGCTCCCGCGGCGGGGCGGAAAGAGGATGTACAGGAAGCGGGAGGCCATATGAAACGGGTTTTGGTTGCGATGAGCGGCGGCGTGGATTCCAGTGTCGCCGCATATCTATTGAAGCAGCAGGGTTATGACTGTATCGGTGTGACCATGCGGCTGTATGAAAACGAAACGGTGGGGCAAAAACGGGAGGCCACCTGCTGTTCATTGGAGGATGTAGAGGACGCCCGGGGGGTCTGCTGCCGCATCGGAATCCCCTACTATGTCTTCAACTTCTCCGCCGATTTCGAACGTCAGGTGATCCGGCGGTTTGTAGAAGCCTACGAGCACGGCCTGACCCCCAACCCCTGCATCGACTGCAACCGCTATCTGAAATTTGAACGGCTGTACCTCCGGGCGAAGGAACTTGGGTTCGACTACATCGCCACCGGGCACTATGCCCGGGTTCTCCGCGATCCGAATTCTGGGCGGTATCTGCTGAATAAAGCGCTGGATCCGGGCAAGGAGCAGAGCTATGTGCTCTATTCCCTGACACAGGATCAGCTGGCCCACACACTGTTCCCCTTGGGAGAATTTCAAAAGACTGAGGTGCGCCGGATCGCGGAGGAGCAGGGCTTTGTCAACGCCCGCAAGCACGACAGTCAGGACATCTGTTTCGTCCCGGACGGCGATTACGGTGCCTTTCTGCGGCGGTACACTGGCAGCGATTATCCCCGCGGTCCCTTTTTGGGCACGGACGGCGGGGTACTGGGAGAGCACCGGGGCATCATCCACTACACGATAGGACAGCGGAAGGGACTGGGCATTTCCGCGGACGTACCGCTGTACGTGCAGGAAAAATCCGTGGCGGACAACACGGTCACGCTGAGCCTGAATGAGGAACTTTTCTCCGACCGCCTGACGGCGGACGGGTTGAATCTGATTTCCCGCCAGGTCCTGACGGAGCCCACCCGGGTGACGGCCCGCATCCGTTACCATCAGGTCGAGCAGCCCGCCACGGTAACGCAGCTGTCCGCCGACACCGTGGAGGTCGTCTTTGACCGGCCTCAGCGGGCCGTCGCCCCCGGGCAGGCAGTGGTATTCTATCAGGGGGACACGGTACTGGGCGGGGCCACCATCACCAAGGCCGGCCGGGGTTCCGGCACCGCCGAACCATGAAAAAGCAGTGGGAGAAACCTACGGTTTCTCCCACTGCTTTTTTTCGTCCCATGACAGCCGGTCAGGCGTTGCCGAAAAATGCCCGAACTTCTCCGGCCTGATAGAGAGAGCCAAAAACACAGATTGCTGCGTCCGGGCAGCTCCGATGCAATGCCAGCGTTACCCCGTTCTCCACGCTGCCGCCATCCTCCACGCTCTTACCGGACAGAACGCGGATCTCTGCCGCCAGCGCCGCGGAGCTCAGCGCCCGGTCGCTTCGGGGTGCAACGGCGATGTATTGCCCGGCATAAGGCTCCACCAGGCGAATCATCTCCCGATAGTCCTTGTCGGCCATGACACCCATGACGAAGGTGATCTTCTGCGCCGGCAGGTACCGCTCCAGGCACAATGTCAGCTCCTCCACCCCGTTGGGGTTGTGGGCGCCGTCCACCAGAACCAGCGGAGTCCGGCGGAGCACTTCAAACCGACCCGGCCACTGCGCATGGGCCAGCCCCGTCTCTACCGCCTCCTCCGAGATGATGTATCCGCGACGGATCAGCACATCCACGGTGTCCAGCATCACGGCGGCGTTCCGGTACTGATAGGTCCCCAGTAGGCTCAGGTGCAGATTCTTCCGCTGCCGGTAATCCAGCACCTGACCGGTCAGGCTCGCGGAGACCTGCCGTTCCTTCTCCGGATCCGTCACCCAGAGTCCGGCACCGCACTTGCGGCATCTGCGGACGACAACGGACTCCACCTCCCCGCTCTGCCGGTACAAGACCACGGAGGTTCCGGGCTTAATGATCGCGGCCTTCTCCGCCCCGATCTTCTCCAGCGTGTCGCCCAAAATTTCCGTGTGATCCAGCCCAATGCTGCAGATCACTGCCGCGTCCGGCGATCGGATGATGTTCGTGGCATCCAGCCGGCCGCCCAGCCCAACCTCCAGCACCACCACGTCACAGCGCTGCTTTCGGAAGTGCAGAAATGCCATGGCGGTCAGAATCTCAAATTCCGTGGGCCGGTCGGTCATCCGATCCGCCTGCGCCTTGATTTCCTCCGCCAGAGCGACCAGTTCCCGGTCGGTGACCTCAGTGCCGCCGACCTTTATCCGCTCGTTCACACGGAAGAGGTGCGGTGAGGTGTACAGACCGGTTTTATAGCCTGCGGCCGTCAAAACGGAGGCCAGCATCGCACAGACGGAACCCTTTCCGTTGGTGCCGGCCACATGGATGAACCGCAGTTCGTTCTGGGGATCGCCCAAACGGCGCATCAGCTCCTCCATGCGCTCAAGACCCGTCCGTGCCCCTCTCCAGTCCGTGGAGTGGATAAACTCCAGGGCATCTTTCAGTTTCATTCGATCACCTGTTTCCAACAGCGCCCGGGTTCTCCCTTCAGCTCCGGACGCATCGTTTTATTCTACTGTTTTTTCTCCGGTCCGCTCCGGCTGCTTGCGGTGGGCCGTCCAGATCAGGGCGCGAACCCGCAGCTTGCAGCGCAGCTGATGGGCACGAACGCGCTTCCCCTTGCCTGCGCCGACGTCGCCGTAGCTGTTCGCAAATTCGGCTCCGTTCAGCACACTGCCTGCCGCTGCTGTTCGGCAGCCTCCACCACGTGCTTTGCCAGCACCGCAGTGGTCACCGCACCAACGCCGCCGGGCACCGGCGTGATGGCCGCCACCACAGGTTCCACCCGGTCAAAGGCCACATCTCCGCAGAGCCTGCCCGCCCCATCCACGTTGATTCCCACATCGATCACAACCTGTCCGGGGGATACCAGCGTCTCGTCCACCATACCGGCTTTCCCCGCGGCCACCACCAAGAGTTCAGCCTCCCGGCAAACCGCAGGCATGTCCACCGTCTTCGTGTGGCACATGGTCACTGTGGCGTTTCGGCTCTGGAGCATCATGGAAACCGGCTTTCCGACCACCAGACTCCGCCCGATCACCGTCACCCGTTTGCCCCGCAGTTCATAGCCGTAATGATCCAGAATCTCCAGGCACGCCTGGGCCGTACAGGGCGGATAGCCCCGCTTCTCCCCGGTGAACACACTGCAGAGGGACCCACCGGTAATGCAGTCCACGTCCTTTTCCGGCGAGAGCGCCTCACACATGGCACGCTCGTCGAGCTGTTTCGGAAGCGGACGGAACAGCAGGCAGCCGTGGATGGAACGATCCCCGTTGATCTGCCGGATCACCTCCAGCAGCTCGGACTGGGTGCAGTCCGGCGGAAGTGTAAAGTTCCGTACCTCTACGCCAACCTTGGCGCAGCGTTTTTCTGCGCCTCGCTCATAGGATAGGTCGCTTTCATTTTCACCCACCCGCACGATGGCCAGGGTGGGGATGATGCCTGCCGATCGGAGCTGTTCTACCCGGCCGGTCAGCGCCTCGCTCAGCGCTGCGGCTACCGCCGCACCTTTGAGAATCTCAGCCATGCCCTATTCTCCTCCCCGCAGGCGGCGGGTTACTTCCTCCGCTACACGTCCGGCTCGGGCGCCGTACGTTTGCAGCATTTCGTCCGCATCCGCGTCCAGACTCTCCGCCTCTGCCCGGTTTTTCAGCGTTTTGGTGTTGACAAAGATATTCAGCGCGGCGCTTTCCAGCGCGGCGCGGCAGCAGATTGCTCCGCAGCCCACGTCGGACACCAGCAGCACGCTGCCCTTGTTCAGCATCTCCGCCAGCAGGTCGATGGCCCGGCAGCAGCAGCGCATCATCTCCAGCGGCGCGGCGCAGGCGCGGAGCGTGGCCGCTTCCAGTGTCTCCGCCCGGCCCGGCTCGTCCTTGGGAATGGAATACGCCCTGGACAGCGGCTCAAATGCCGCTGCGTCCTCGTCCGCCAACTCCAGCAGGCGAGAGCGCACCGTCTCCCCCTCCGCCAGAAGCTTTCGGATGTCGTCCTCCACCGCGGCGTATTTTTTGCGGCCCAGTGTCAGATTGCCCGCCATGGAGCACAGCGCAGCGCCGAATGCGCCTACCAGCGCGGCGGCTCCTCCGCCGCCGGGCACCGGCGCATTGGACGCCAGCATCCTCGCAAAGTCCTCGCAGCTCCGATCAACCAGTCTTTCGCTCATTCTCGGCACTCCTCCGTTTTCTCCATAACTCTCGGCAAGCCCGCGCGGAAAAACCGCGCAGGCTTACCGGATACCGTCAGGGATTCAGTTTAACACAGGCCCGGCCCTTAGAACAACCCCGAAATTTTGCCGTTCTCGTCCACGTCGATTTTTTCGGCAGAAGGCACCTTGGGCAGTCCGGGCATGGTCATAATGTCGCCGGTAAGCGCCACCAGGAAGCCCGCGCCCGCGGAGACCTTTAAATTCCGCACCGTGACCCGGAATCCCCGGGGCGCGCCCAGCAGGGTCGCATCGTCGGAGAAGGAGTACTGCGTCTTTGCCATGCAGATGGGCAGCTTATCATAGCCCAGTGCCGTGAGCTGCTGGAGCTGCTTTTTCGCGCCCGCCGTCAGATTCACGCCGTCGGCGCGGTAGATCTTCGTGGCGATGGCGGCCAGCTTGTTCTCAATCGTGTCGTTCACATCATAGCAATAGTGGAAGTCCTTGGGCTGATCGCACAGACGCAGCACCTCCTCCGCCAGGGCGACGCCGCCCGCGCCGCCCTTGGCCCAGACCTCACTCAATGCCACATTGACTCCCAGCTCCCGGCATCTGTCCTCCACCAGCTGCAGTTCAGCGGCGGTGTCCGTGGGGAAGGCGTTGATTGCTACCACACAGGGCAGGCCGAACACCTTGGTGATGTTCTCCACATGCTGCAGCAGATTGGGCAGACCCTGTTCCAGCGCCGTCAGGTTTTCCTGATTCAGGTCGGCCTTGGCCACGCCGCCGTGGTGCTTCAGCGCCCGTACGGTGGCCACAATCACCACTGCACTGGGAGCAAACCCTCCGGCACGACACTTGATGTCCAGAAACTTCTCCGCGCCCAGGTCCGCGCCAAAGCCGGCCTCCGTCACCACGTAGTCCCCCAGCTTCAGCCCCGTCTCCGTGGCGGAGATGGAGTTGCAGCCGTGGGCGATGTTGGCGAACGGGCCGCCGTGCACCAGAGCCGGAGTATGCTCCAGCGTCTGCACCAGATTCGGCTTGATCGCGTCTTTCAGCAAGGCGGCCATGGCGCCCTCCGCGTGGAGGTCGTGAGCCGTCACAGGCCTGTCGTCCCGGGTGTAGGCCACCACCATGCGGGCCAGACGTTCCTTCAGATCGGTCAGGCTGGTGGCAAGGCACAGCACCGCCATAACCTCGCTGGCCACGGTGATATCGAAGCCGTCCTCCCGGGGCACGCCGTTGGCTTTGCCGCCCAGACCGCATACGATATTGCGCAGCTGGCGGTCGTTCATATCCACGGCCCGCTTCCAGGTGATTTTCCGCACGTCGATGTCCAGGGCGTTCCCCTGCTGGATGTGATTGTCCAGCATCGCCGAGAGCAGGTTGTTGGCCGCTCCGATGGCGTGGAAGTCGCCGGTAAAATGTAAGTTAATATCCTCCATCGGCACCACCTGGGCATAGCCGCCGCCGGCAGCGCCACCCTTTACGCCGAACACGGGGCCGAGGCTCGGCTCCCGCAGGCACAGCACCGTCTTTTTTCCCAGTTTGCTCAGCGCATCCGCCAGTCCCACGGATGTGGTGGTCTTTCCCTCGCCCGCGGGAGTGGGGTTGATGGCCGTCACCAGAATCAGCCTGCCGTCCCCTGGCACGTCTTTCAGGGAATGGATATCCAGCTTCGCCTTCGTCCGGCCGTAAGGCTCCAGCGCCTCCTCGTTCACACCCAGCTTCGCCGCGATCTCCGTGATGGGAAGCATTTTCGCCTCCTGGGCTATTTCAATATCGCTTTTGTACTCCATGCCATTACCTCCTGCGATCTTCTATGGATATACTATTTTATCACAGCGCGCCGCCGAATGGAACCTATCCTGATGTTTCCGCATTTCGCCGAGCGACTTGCGCCGGCGCGCGGCTGCAGGCGGCGGGTTTTGCGCTCCGTCCGATTTACGGAATGCGGGTTTATCATACATCCATACCCGCTGATGTTGCAAGACCGTAATTAAACTACAACAAACTCACTTCTTTGTCTTCCGTTTTTATTTTATACTTTTTAAAAATTCGCGCAGAAAATCATGGTTTTCCACATTTTTTCTGTACGGACCCGTGAGTCAAAGGCCGCTCTCCCGCGCAGCGGAGTGCCGGACTTCTACATTGGCTGTAAACAGGAGCACCGGGACCCCCTGCGAGTGCAGTTCCTGGCAGGCGGCAGTGCAGCGCCGGCAGCAGTCAAAGTATCTTTCCGCGCGCTCCCGGTGGCCGTAGGCTTTCCAGCAGCCGCAGCAGGCATCGTCCCGGCCCCGATGCTCGATGAACCCCACCACGTCCTCCAGCGGATACCCCAGAAATACGCCGATTTCATGTGGGAACTCCGCTCCTTCGTCGAAGCGGGCGGAGAGCTGATTCAGCATCTGTCCCACATCTTCGGACACCTGATAGCCTCTTACCGCCAGAAACGCGGAAATTTTCCGGTCCCGCAATAGCTCCCCAACCCAGCTCTCCCGGTCCACATAAATCATACAGCTGCTGCTTGCAGCATACTCCTTCAGTATCCGCACCATAATCCCGGAGGGCGCCAGTTTCCGATTCCAGTGCGCCGCGGCGTCCCGGATGGTTGCCACACTCTCCGCCCGAAACCGAAAGAAACTCGCCGGTTTGATCCCGGCCAGTGTGGGTGCGCACTGATCGATCAGCGCCTCTTCAAACGTTCGCATTTTCTCTCCCGTTCCGCCGCCGTAAGCTCCCAAGAACCAAAGAGGTTTTTTCCGTGGGCAGCACTTCTTCCCTTCCCTATTTTTGCCCTGTGGGAAATCTCTATGCAGGTATCTCCGAGGAAGCGCCACAAACCGGGCTTCTACCACACCGGACAAATTTCCGGAAAGAATTATGGAAAATAGACAAATAATTCTAGTCAGGTTCTGCCAGATTTACAAAAATCACTGTTGACAGAATGAGGCGTCCCCGATATACTGGATAAAACTAAAATCAATCGGACTTGTGCAAGGACGCACAGAGAATTACTTCTCTGCGCGTCCTTTTTGATTCTCCAGCCGTCCGCCGAAAGCGCGGATGAAAATTGAATCGCAGGGAACCGGGAAAAGCGCAACGGGGCGCGGATGAATATTCATCTGCGCTCCGTTTGCTTTTTAATAGGGGTATGAGAGACTATGACAAATTGTTTAGGAGGATTTGATATGGAAAAGAAGAAACTCGCAAGCTTGCTTCTGGCCGGCAGTCTGGCTCTGAGTCTGACCGCGTGCGGCAGCTCCGGCAGCAGCGCCGGTTCCGCATCCGCCAGCAGCGCCGGAAGTTCCGGCAGCTCCGGCGACCCCATCGTTCTGGGCACCATCTCTCCCAACACCGGCTCTTTGGCCGCTTACGGTTCGGCCGTCACCACCGCGGTGGATCTGGCCGTCAGCGAGATCAACGCCGCGGGCGGCATCAACGGAAGTCAGGTCAAGGTGATCAACGCAGACGACCAGTTCGACCCCACCGAATGCCTGAACGCGTTTAACTCCCTTGTTTCTCAGGGCGTAGGGCTGATTGTCGGCTCCGTCACCTCCGGCTGCACCTCCGCCATCACGGACGCCGCCAACGAAGAGCAGGTCTGTCTGCTGACTCCGTCCGCCACCGCCGACTCCATCACAACGGCTGACGACTATGTGTTCCGTGCCTGCTATGCCGACAGCTTCCAGGGCGCCATTGCCGCGGCCTATGCCAAGCAGAGCGGCTACACCGATGTGGGCGTTGTCTACTGCGCCGCCGATACATACTCGAAAGGTCTGTACGACTCCTTCTCCGCCGCCTGCACGAAATACGGCGTCAATGTCAAGGCCGTTGAATCCACCGCATCTCTGGACGTGCAGGACTACACCAACCAGTTCGCGGCCATGGTCAAGGCCGGCGTGCAGTACGTTTACGCACCGTATTATTATGATGTCATCGGCCCGTATGTGGTGCCTCAGGCCCGTACCGCCGGCTACAAGGGCATCATCATGGGCGCCGATGGCTACGACGGCACGCCCGACTACGTAGTCAAAGGTGCCGACCTGTCCGCTTTCAACGACGTCTATTGGACCAACCACTATGATCCCGCCGACACCTCCGAAAAAGTGCAGTCCTTCGTTAAGGCCTATCAGGCGAAGTACAACGCCACGCCCAACGCCATCTCCGCGCTGGCCTACGACGCGGTGTACATGTATAAGCAGGCTATCGAGACCGCCGGTTCCACCGATCCCTCGGCTGTCCGGGACGCTTTGGCCGACACCTCCTCCGTCTATGACTGCGTGACCGGTTCCTTCTCTCTGGACAGCACCGGCACTCCCACCAAGGGCGCGTCGATCATCTCCTTCGTCTCCGACGGCACCAAGGTGACCACCAAGCTGGTGGACGTTGTGAAATCTCTGCCCGCTTCCTGATCTCTTACTATTGAGCAGCTGACACAGGCTCTGCAAGGCGGCAGGGGCGACGCTGAGGCGTGAGCCGCTGCGTTTCCCCTGCCGCTTTGACTTCGAAAGGTGTGACATAATTTGAGTACGTTCATCCAGACACTGATCGTGGGACTACGCCTCGGCAGCATCTATGCGCTGGTGGCGCTGGGCTACACCATGGTCTACGGCATCATCCGTCTCATCAACTTCGCCCACGGCGACTTCATTATGGTAGGCGGCTATACCATGATCTTTACCATCCCGCTGATTCTGGCGATGGGATTACCGGCCTGGACCTCCGTGCTGATCGCCATCGCCGTGTGCGCACTGGTGGGCATGGGTACCGAGCTGATCGCTTACCGGCCCGTTCGGAAAAAGGGAACCGGCATGACCGCCCTGATCACCGCCATCGCCATGAGCCTGCTCCTGGAAAATCTGGCCCAGGCCATCCCCGCTGTCGGACCCAACCCCAAGGTCGCCAGCCAGATTTTCTCCTCCGGCGGTATTTCCATCGGCAGCGTGACGATGGAATGGGCCACCATCATCACGATCGTCGTCGGCGCCGCCGTCATGGTGATTTTGTATGAATTCACCCAGAAAACCCGGGTGGGCCGCGCCATGCGCTGCGTCTCCGAGGACAAGGAGGCTGCGACGCTGATGGGGATCCATGTCAACCACACCATTGTGCTGACCTTCGCCATCGGCTCAGGGCTTTCCGCCATCGCAGGTCTGATGTACATGGCGCAGTACCCCAAGGTGTACACCACCATGGGCACACTGCTGGGGCTGAAGGCTTTCGTGGCCGCGGTTCTGGGCGGCATCGGCATCATCCCCGGCGCGATGCTGGGGGGGCTGGTCATCGGGTTGGTGGAATCCTTTACCACCAGCTATGTCTCCTCCAGCATGGCGGACACGTTCGTCTTTCTGATTCTGATTGTCGTGCTGATTCTCAAACCCGCCGGAATCCTCGGAAAGAATGTGGGGGAAAAGGTATGAAAAAAACAACGACCGCAAAAGGCTATGCCATCAACACGGCGGTTCTGGCCGTGGTGTTCATCGCCTTTGAGCTGATTCAAAGCGCAGTGGGAAAAAGCGGCGGCTTCAAGCTGATTCTGGCACCCTCCCTGTGGCAGTGCTGTTACCTGATCCTTCTGGCCGCCTCGCTGAATCTGGTGCTGGGGTTTCTGGGGCAGCTGTCTCTGGGTCACTGCGGCTTTATGGCCATCGGCGCCTACACGGCGGCGCTGGTGAGTTTGGCCTTTGAACGGGCCGGGGTATACACCGCCAAATCCGGCGCCGCATTCGTTCTGGTGCTGTTCGCCTGCATCCTGCTGGCCGGCGTTCTGTCCGCCGCGGTGGGTCTTCTGGTGGGCATCCCCGCCCTACGGCTGAAGGGCGACTATCTGGCGATTATCACACTGGGCTTTGGCATGATCATCGTCAACATCATCAATAATCTGCCCTTCTGCGGCCAGAACGGCCTGAGCGAGGGCTCCGCCTCCGCCTCCTTGTACAAAAACGGGCTGGGCTTCGGCACCGCCTCCAAGGTAACCTATCTGTGGGCAGCGCTGCTGATCACGCTGGTGTGCCTGACCATGATGTTCATGTTCATCCGCTCCAAGTACGGCCGGGCCATCAAGGCGATTCGGGACGATGAAATCGCCGCCTCCGCCTCCGGCATCAACACATCGTTCTACAAGGTGTTCACCTTCGCCTACTCCGCGTTTTTTGCCGGAGTGTCCGGCGCTCTGTACGCCTGCGCCAACGCCACGCTGTCCACATCGTCCTTTGCCTTTACCAACGGCGGCATCCTCAATTCCACCTTCGTTGTGGTTATGGTGGTGCTGGGCGGCATGGGCTCTCTGACCGGTTCCATTCTGGCGGCGGTCATCATGTTCGTTGCCAACTATCAGATCAAAAACGGTGCATGGGTGGCGGCGCTGCCCGCAGCCGTTCAGAGCGTTTTCGCCTATCCGATGCTGGTATACGCCGTCGTTCTGATCGTGGTGATTATGTTCCGTCCCAAGGGGATCTTCGGCACCTACGAATTTTCCCTGATCCACCTGAGCCGGGATCTGAAGGCCCACCGCGCCAAACGGGCCGCAGAGCGAACCGAGCGAAAGGGGGTGCGCGCCCATGGCTGAGACACCGGTCCTCGAGACGAAAAAGCTGGGTATTACCTTCGGCGGTCTGAAAGCGGTGCAGGACTTCAACATTCAGATCTACACGGGAGAGCTGGTGGGCCTGATCGGCCCCAACGGCGCAGGCAAAACCACGGTGTTCAACATGCTCACCGGCGTTTATGTTCCCACGGAGGGCACCGTGCTTCTGGACGGCGTCCCCCTGAACGGACGGAAAACCCATCAGTTTGTGGCCGCCGGCGTGGCCCGGACTTTCCAGAACATCCGACTGTTCCGGGAGATGTCCGTCATCGACAACGTCAGGGCGGCCTTTACCAAGGATACCCGATACAACATGATTGACGCCACCTTCCGGACGCCCAAGTTCTGGAAAATTGAAGAGGAGCTGACAAGTAAGGCGCTGGATCTGCTGGCGATCTTCCATCTGGAGGACAAAGCGGAGTGGATGGCGGCAAACCTCCCCTACGGCCAGCAGCGCAAGCTGGAGATTGCCCGGGCATTGGCCACCAACATGCGGGTGCTGCTGCTGGATGAGCCGGCAGCCGGCATGAACCCCACCGAAACTGCTGAGCTGCTGGAGTGCATCAACGCCATCCGGAACCGGTTCGGCATCTCCATCCTGCTGATTGAACACGACATGTCTCTGGTCATGAACGTGTGCGAGCGGATTCAGGTCATTGACTACGGTCTGACCATCGCCGCCGGTCTTCCGGAGGAAATCGCAAAGAACCCGAAGGTCATTGCGGCCTATCTGGGCGAATGAGGGGGCGAGAAAATGCTTGAAATCAAGGACCTGAACGTCTTTTACGGCGCGATTCACGCCATCAAGGGGATCTCTCTGACCGTGGACGACGGGGAGTTGGTCTCCCTGATCGGCGCCAACGGCGCGGGCAAAACCACCACCCTGCACACCATCTCCGGCCTGCTGCCCGCCGCCTCCGGAGAAATCCTGCTGGACGGAAAAAATCTGCAGAAGGTGCCGCCCAACTCCATCATCAATCTGGGGCTGGCTCACGTTCCCGAGGGACGCCATGTGTTCGCCCGCATGACCGTGGAGGAAAACCTGCGGATGGGCGGCTACATTGTTAAGGATTCCAAGACCATCGCACGGAATCTGGAAATGGTCTACCAGCACTTCCCCCGGCTGAGGGAGCGCAGCCGCCAGATGGCGGGAACGCTGTCCGGCGGCGAACAGCAGATGCTGGCCACCGGCCGGGCGCTGATGACAAATCCCAAGATTCTGCTGATGGATGAGCCGTCCATGGGGCTGTCTCCCCTGCTGGTAAAGGAGATTTTCTCTATCATCACGGAGCTGCACAACGGCGGAATCACCATCCTGCTGGTGGAGCAGAACGCCAAGATGGCTCTGTCCGTGGCGGATCGCGCCTACGTTCTGGAGACCGGCACCATCGCCATGGAGGGCAACGCGCGGGCGCTGGCGGAAGACGACCGCGTCCGTAAGGCATATCTGGGTGCCTGAGAGGAGAAGCCGATATGGAAAACTATGTCATCACCATTGCCCGGGAGACGGGCAGCGGCGGCCACAACATCACCCGAAAGCTTTCGGAACAGCTGGGCATTCCCTACTATGACCGGGATCTGCTGCGGCTGGCCTCCGATGTCAGCGGAATCCACGAGCAGCTGTTCGGCGCGGCCGACGAGCGCGTGAGCAAACGGGATCTGCTGCTGGCGGCGGAGAGGGTCTATACCGGCGAGCTTCTGCCGCCGGACAGTGACGACTTCACCTCCACCAAAAATCTGTTCAGCTTTCAGGCCAAGATCATTCAGGAGCTGGCGGACATGGGAAACTGCATCATTCTGGGCCGCTGCGCCAACTATCTGCTGGCGGACCGCCCCGGTCTTCTGCGCATTTTCATCCACGCGCCGCTGGAGGCCCGGCATGAGCGGGTCTCATCCTTCTCCATGGCCTGGTCCCACAAAGATGTGCTGCGCCATATCCGGGAGGAGGATCAGCGCCGCGCCGCGTACTACCGTTACTACACCGGCGAGGAGTGGCGGGACGCCGGCGCGTACGACCTGAGCCTGGATTCTTCCAAGCTGGGGGAAGAGGGCTGTGTGGAAATGATCTGCAAAGCGCTGCCGCTGTTTGTCCACTGATCCGGCAATCCGAGCATCACATGAGCCGGCGGCAAAGTTTGCCGCCGGCTCCGCCGATTCAAACACAAGGGAGGAACCTGAAATGGAAAAACCCATGATCGGTGTCATCCCGCTTTGGGATGACAAGCGGAAGAGCCTGTGGATGCTGCCCGGCTATCTGAACGGAATCCGGGAGGCCGGCGGCCTGCCGGTGATGCTGCCCCTGGAGGTCGGCAGCCAGGATGTGTTCCGTCTCTGCAGTCTGTGCGACGGGCTCTTATTCACAGGAGGCCAGGATGTGGACCCGGCGCTCTATCACGCCGTGACATCGCCGCTGTGCGGCGCACCCTGTCCCGCTAGGGATCACCTGGAAACGCTTCTGTTCCGTCAGGCCTTCGACGAAGACAAGCCGATGCTGGGCATCTGCCGCGGTGTCCAGCTGATGAACGCCCTGCTGGGCGGGACGCTGTATCAACACCTTCCGGACGAGCTTTCCGGCTTCGTGAATCATCAGATGTCGCCGCCCTATGATCTGCCCTGCCATACCGTGCAGTTGGAGAACGGGGGCATGCTGCGGCGTCTGCTGGGAACCGGAACCATCGGGGTGAACAGCTACCACCATCAGGGCATCCGCGAACCGGCCCCGTCCCTGCGGGTGGAAGCCCGCGCACCCGACGGGCTGGTGGAGGCGGTGACCTGTCCCACCAGAAGGTTTCTGCTGGGCGTGCAGTGGCACCCGGAGTTCAGCTATCGCACCGAATCCTCCAGCGCCGCCATCTTCCGCGCCTTTGTGGAGAGCTGCACCCGTTTCCGGAATGCATAACGCGGAACAAGGTCATCCCATGGGCTATTCGTCCGCCGGCTTCGGCGCTCCCCGCTCTGGCGGAAATTCGTTGGAGGGAGGGCGGCAGCTGTGGTTCTGGCAGACATAAAAGGTCGTCTCGCCCTTCAGCAGCGGGAACTCCTCTGTGGGCGGCGAGATAATCCGCACCTCGGTGTCCAATCCGAACCGGCCCCGGAAGTGCGCCCGCTCCGCCTCATCCTTCACAATGACGGTAATATGCCGGGGCGGGTCCAGATAGTGGGAGAGGGCCAGCAGATAGAAGCAGTAGCCCGCCGGATACCGCCGTGCGTCCCCGGCGAGAAAGGCCAGCTGCCGCTCCGCCAGATCCAGATAGCGGCTCTCGTCGCTCAGGGAGATCAGCCGGACCAGATTGTACGCCATCACGGAGTTCCCGCTGGGCATCGCTCCGTCGTAGGTCTCCCGCGCGTGGAAGATCAGCCGTTCGTTCTCACTGCCGGAGAGCGTATAGCCCCCGTTCTTCTCATCACGGAAGAGGGTTTCCGCCCGGTCGCAGAAGCGCCGCGCCGTCTCCAGACAGCGCTCGTCCAGAGTTGCCTCATACAACGACGTCTGGGCAAGCGCATAATACGCGTAGTCGTCCAGAAAGCCCGGCCCGCTCCGGCGTCCATCCCGGAAGCCGGCGGACAGCGTGTCGCCGTGACGGAGGTTTTCGGCGAGGAAGACCTCCGCCCGCTCCGCCGCCGTCAGATACCGCCCGTCGCCCGACACCCGGTACAATGCGATGAGCGCCGCGATCATCAGGGAATTCCACGCGGTGAGCACCTTGTCGTCCAGATGGAGCTTCGCCCGCTCCTTCCGATAGGCGCGGAGTTTCGGCAGACAGGATTCCAGCTCCCCGTCCGGCTCCCCGCCGCCGAGAAGGTTTGGGATGCTGCCGCCCTCAAAATTACCCGGCTCCGTGATGCCGTAGATGTCGTTGAAGCGGCGGCCCTGCTCGTCTCCCAGCACCCGGAGAATCTCCTCCGGCCGGAAAACGTAGTACCGACCCTCCACCCCGCCGCTGTCCGCGTCCTGCGCGCAGTAGAACTCGCCGTCCGGGCCGGTCAGCTCCCGCAGGACAAAGTCCGCCGTCTTCTCCGCCACCTCCCGGTAAAACGGGTTTTGGGTGACATCGAAGGCCTTGGCGTAGCTCAGAATGAGCAGCGCATTGTCGTAGAGCATTTTTTCAAAATGCGGGATCAGGAAGTACCGGTCCGTAGAGTACCGGGAGAAGCCGTACCCGATATGGTCAAAGAGACCGCCCCGGTACATCTGCCGCAGGGTGGTCTCTGCCATTTCCAGCGCGTTCCGGCTCCCATGCTTTTCAAAGTAGTCCAGCAGAAATAGCAGCGTGTGGGGCGCGGGAAACTTGGGAGCCTGGCCGAAACCGCCGGCCTCCCGGTCAAAGCTCTGCCGGAGGAGCGCCGCCGCCAGCTCCGGCAGGGACGGGTCGATTTCTCCGGCGGACGCACTCGCCTGCTTCATCTGCGCCACAATATCCGCCGCCGACCGGGTCAGTTCCGCCCGGTCGGCAGTCCATTTTGCCTGAATGGCCAGCAGCAGCTCCCGGAAGCCGATCATTTCGCCACGGGTGTATTTCGGGAAATACGTCCCGGCGAAAAACGGCTTCTGTTCCGGCGTCATGAAAATGCTGGTGGGCCAGCCGCCGTTTCCCGTCAGCGCCTGACACACCGTCATATAGACGTTGTCGATGTCGGGACGCTCCTCCCGGTCCACCTTGACGGAGATGAAAAACTCGTTGAGCAGAGCGGCGATGTCCGGGTCCTCAAAGCTCTCGTGAGCCATGACATGGCACCAGTGGCAGGTGCTGTATCCGATGCTCAGAAATATAGGCTTGTCCGCTTTTTTCGCAAGTTCAAACGCTTCGGCGCACCAGGGGTACCAGTCCACCGGGTTGTCCGCGTGCTGCAGCAGATAGGGGCTGGTCTGCCCCGACAGGTGATTGCTCAAACTGCGCGCCTCCTCTTACCTATGAATTTCCGGGTCCTCCGTCATCCTGCCCGGATTTTGAGGAATTATCAGGGAAATCTCACGGTCACCGTGTCTGACCGGACTCCCCTGCGGCGCTCAGATCACATAGTTGTCGGAACCGCTGTTTCCCTGTACCAGATCCGCCAGCGTGACGCTTTCCAGATAGTCGTCAATCAGCCCGTTCAGCTTTGTCCAGAGCGGGAGCGTACGGCATTCGGCCGCCCGTTCACAGCCGTGTCCCTCGTTTTCCAGACACGCCACCGGCGCCAGGCTTCCCTCCATCAGCTTCAGGATGCTGCCCACTGTGTACGATTCCGCCGTGCGGGCCAGCTTATATCCGCCGCCGCGTCCCCGCAGCGCGGAGACGAAGTTTCCCCTGCTGAGTGTGGCCAAAATCCCCTCCAGATATTTCTCTGAAATGTCCTGGCGCTTGGCAACGTCCATCAGGACGATATATTCCCCGCTGTTATGCTCCGCAAGGTCAATCATCACCCGCAGTGCATATCTTCCCTTGGTGGATACCATCATCTCAAATCAGCTCCTTTTCCTATTAACATACTTTACAACAGGATTGATGGAAATTCAACGCAGCGAAAACTTTTCTCCAAATATCCTACTAACATATTGACATTATATGTTTATAGGCATATACTACAGAAAACATGACAGGAGGCGGCCGCATGAGTGCTCTTTCAGATTCCATCCGGGACGGAATCACTCCGGAATCCGGTTTTCGATGTCGGCAGAGGACTGCCCCGCCGCAAATCGGCTCACTGTGATCCCATCACGCAACAATACGATTAAATTTAAAACAGAAAGGGAAATTTTTATGTCAAATATATACACGTCCGCCGATCAGTTGATTGGAAACACTCCGCTGCTGGAGCTGTCGCACCTGGAAAAGAAGTACGGCCTGAAGGCAGCGCTGCTGGGCAAGCTGGAGTACTTCAATCCCGCCGGCTCCGTGAAAGACCGCATCGCCAAGGCCATGATCGACGACGCAGAGGCAACGGGGCTGCTGAAGCCCGGCTCCGTCATCATTGAGCCCACCTCCGGAAACACCGGCATCGGCCTTGCTTCCGTAGCCGCCGCCAAGGGATACCGCATCATCATTGTCATGCCGGAAACCATGTCCGTGGAACGCCGCCAGCTGATGAAAGCCTATGGCGCGGAGCTGGTGCTGACCGAGGGCGCCAAGGGCATGAAGGGCGCCATCGCCAAGGCAGAGGAATTGGCCAGGGAGACCCCCGACAGCTTCCTCCCCGGGCAGTTTGTGAACCCGGCCAACCCTGCCATTCACCGCAGCACCACCGGCCCGGAGATCTATGAAGACACCGATGGTAAGGTTGACATTTTTGTGGCCGGCGTGGGCACCGGCGGCACGATCACCGGCGTGGGTGAGTATCTGAAATCCAAAAATCCCGACGTCAGAATCGTAGCTGTGGAACCCTCCGCATCCCCGGTTCTGTCCGAAGGCAAGGCAGGCCCCCACAAGATTCAGGGCATCGGCGCGGGGTTTGTGCCCGACGTGCTGAACACCACGGTGTACGATGAGATCATTCCGGTGTCCAACGAGGACGCTTTCACCGTGGGTCGGGAGATCGGTCAGTCGGAGGGCGTTCTGGTGGGCATCAGTTCCGGCGCCGCCGTGTGGGCCGCCATTCAGCTGGCCGGCCGGCCGGAGAACGAAGGAAAAACGATTGTGGCGCTGCTGCCGGATACCGGTGACCGCTATCTCTCCACCCCGCTGTTTGCGGACTGATTTTCTGCATACTTTGCGCGGGGCTGCCGGATGCGGCAGTCCCGCTTTTTCGATCCATTCGTCGTGGATGACTGCATAATTGTTATCGCCGCTTTCGATCACACCGTTCAATGATCGGCAGAAATCATTAGACGCTGCGGCTGGAACCAACTATAATCAGAAAGTTGAATGTCGAAAGAAGGTGTCTTCTGATGAAACGGGCGGGGAAAGTTGTGCTTTTGGCCCACTGCATTTTAAATGTAAACGCCAAGGTCGACGGTCTTGCAACCGTTCCGGCCGGCTGTACGGCTCTGGTGACGCGGCTGCTGGACGAGGGGTACGGGATTATTCAGCTGCCCTGCATGGAGCAGCTGTGCTGCGGAATCTCCCGGTGGGGTCAGGTCAAGGAACAGCTGGACTTTCCAGCCTTCCGGCGGCGCTGTGCGCAGCTGTTGGAGCCTATCGTAGACCAGACGGAGGATTTTATCCGCAACGGATACCGCGTCTGCGGCGTGATCGGACTGGACGGAAGCCCCTCCTGCGGGGTGAACGAAACCTGCAGCGGGCGCTGGGGCGGCGAAATCGGCGACGGATACGGCTTGGAGGAAAAAATCCCCACCCTGCATCCGGTGAGCGGCTCCGGAGTGATGATGGAAGTACTGCACATGCAACTGGCGGAGCGCGGGCTGTCCCTCCCCTTTCTGGCGGTGAATGAGACAGACCCCGGCAGGGATGCCGACCGGATTCTATTCCAACTGAAAGAAAGCTTCGAAACGAAAAAAGGAGAAAAAGAGAACCTATGAACGCAAAGAAACTGACAGGCCTTCTGCTGACGGCAGGGCTCTGCCTGAGCCTGCTGGCAGGCTGCGGCAGTGCAGCCGGAACCTCCGCCTCCACAACCTCCGGGTCGGCCTCCTCGGGAACCGGAACGGCGGAGGACACCTCGCTGCAGGACGTCAAAACCAGCGGCACCCTCCGCGTGGGTATGTGCCCCGAGTACGCCCCTTTTGAGAGCGTGGACAGCAGCGGCAGTATCGTGGGCTTTGACCCCTCCCTGGCCGCCGCACTGGCCCAGCAGCTGGGCGTAAAAGTCGAGTGTGTCAACACCCCCTGGGAGGGTCTGATCGCAGGACTGAACAATGGGGATTATGACGTGATCATGTCCGCCATGTCTCCGGAGGAGGCCACCGCCGCCACCCAGGCGGTGGAGCTGAGCGACAACTACTACGAGACCAGTGACATCATCGTGGTTTCCGCCTCCAACAGCGATATCACCGGCAAGAAGGATCTGGCCGGCAAGACCGTGGGGTATCAGACCGGCAGCTCCGCCGAGCAGTCCGCGAACTCGCTGGCAAAGGACGGCATCCAGGTCAAAGCCTCCAATCCATACAACCGCAACGCGGACGCGTTCGCAGACCTGGGCAATGGCCGGATTGACGCGGTGATCGTCAGCTATGACTACGCCAACAAGGAGACCGACAGCGACTCCAGATTCAAGATCGTGAACGATCCCCTCAGTTCCGTGGGCTTCACCATCGTGGCGAAGAAGGGTTCCGTGGGCCTGATCACGGCGCTGGAGGACGGCGTGAATACGCTGAAGAGCAACGGAACGTATGACTCCATCGTATCCGAGTTCCTGGTGGGCTGATCAACAACGAAAAAAGGCAGGCCGACTGTAGGTGTATGCTGCAGCCGGCCTGTTCCTGCAAGAGGAAATTTTGTTATGAAAAATCTGGATTTTTCAGTCATTGCGCCTTATATGACGCTGCTCCCCGCGGCAATTAAGATGGTGCTGACCATCGGCCTGTGCGCATTCGTGCTGGCCTCCCTGCTGGCCGTGGTGGTAGGGAATCTCCGCAGCCGCCCCCGCTGGAAGCCGTTGGAGGTTCTCCTGGGATTTTATGTGGAATTCTTCCGGGGCACACCGCTCATGGTGCAGCTCTTCATCGTCTACTACGGTCTGCCATCCTTCGGCGTGAGACTGCCGCCCATTCCGGCGGCCATATTGACGATGGGTCTGAACAGCGGCGCCTATCTGGCCGAAAACATGCGCGCGGCCATCCTCTCCGTGGACCGGGGGCAGTATGAGGCGTCGGCCCTGCTGGGCTACACCCCGTTCCAGTGCACCTTCCACATTGTGCTGCCCCAGGCGCTGCGGATCGCGCTGCCCTCCTTCATGAACGGATTTTCCACCATGATCAAGGAGACCTCCATCGCGTCTCTGCTGCCCATCATCGAGCTGATGAAACTGGGCAATCAGATCTATGCAAAAACCTATCACCCCTTTGAAATTTTCATCACCATTGCCGTTGTCTATTTTCTGATGACGTACTTCGTGACCATTCTGTCCCGCTGGGCAGAGAGGAGGCTGGCCGTATGGGCGAACTGATTCGTGTGGAGGACGTCTCCAAACGGTACGGGGATCACCCGGTGCTGGACCACCTCAGCCTGTCGGTCTCCACCGCCGAGGTTGTGGCCATTATCGGAGCCAGCGGCGCGGGGAAAAGCACTCTGGCCCGATGCATCGCGGGGCTGGAACCGGCAGACGGGGGAGAAATTCTACTGGGCGACAGGAAGATTCTCTCCACGCGGGACACCGGCGGCAAGCTGGGAATGGTGTTCCAGAACTTCAACCTGTTTCCCCACTACCGGGTGCTGGAAAACGTGGCCCGGCCGCTGATGACGGTTCGGAAGATGAACCGAGCCGCAGCCGAGGAGAAAGCCGTCCGGATGCTGGAAAAAGTCCGGCTCGCCGACCAGAGCCGCCAGTATCCCAACACGCTCTCCGGCGGGCAGAAGCAGCGGGTAGCCATCGCCCGGGCGCTGGCGATGGAGCCGGAGATCCTGATTTTCGACGAGCCCACCTCCTCCCTGGACCCACAGCTGGCCCGGGAAGTGTTTGAAACCGTCCGGGATCTGGCCCGGGAGGGGCAGACCATGCTGATCGTCACCCATCAGATCAACGCCGTCCGCCACTTTGCCAGCCGTATTCTCTTCCTCAGCAGCGGGAAAATCGCGGCGGACGGCACACCGGACGATGTGTTCGGTCAGTGCGCCAACCCGGTTTTGCGAGACTTCCTGCATCAGGTGGAATTCGACGATTTTTAGGCATCCGACCACCGGTTTCCTCCGGAAAATCCGCTCCGCGGGCCATGGTACGGGGCACTCCTCCGTCTCCTTAAAATATCCGTTCGATTCCGGTTGACTTGTGCCCCGCGTTGCAGTATACCATTGGTAGAATTTGCAGATCCGTGAAAAATCGGCGCTGTGAACTCCAAACTACAACGTGAGAAAGACGTGATTTCATGGAAGAAAAAGCAGAGGATGTCCCGCTTCCTCCGGCCGGCAGCGCAGTCGGTATTCTCTATAACCGCAAGCGGGACACGGAGGGCGGCCCGCCCGACGCGGAGGCGGAATACGACAGCATGGACACGGTATCTGCCATCCGGCAGGCTTTGATCTCCGCCGGATTCCGGACGGTTCTGCTGGAGTGTGACGAATTGCTTCCCCGAAGGCTGACGGAGGCGCACATCGACATTGCCTTTAACATCGCAGAGGGCAGAAGCGGCAGGGGAAGAGAAGCGGAGGTCCCCGGGCTGCTGAACCTGCTGGGCATCCCCTTCACCGGGTCGGATGAGACCGCGCTTTGCATCGCGCTGGACAAGGCACTGTGCAAGCGGCTGCTCTCCTCCTACCGCATCCGCACGCCCAGATACCGAATTTTCACGGACAGCCGGGACATTCGCTCCGCCGGGCTGAGCTTTCCCGTCATCGTTAAACCCAACGCAGAGGGCTCCAGCAAGGGCATTCCCGATGAATGCATCGCCTCCGACCCTGATGAACTGCGTCGGCTGGTTCGGCGGGAGCTGTGTCTTTACGGCGGATCCATTCTGGCGGAGGAGTACATCGCCGGGCGGGAATTTACCGTCGGGCTTCTGGGGAACGGAGACTCCCTCCGGGTCTTCCCACCCATGGAAATTGTTTTCCGTGAAAACACGGTGGACGATTATCAAATTTACAGTTATGGCGTCAAGCAGGACTACCAGTCCTTTGTGAACTACGAGTGCCCTCCCCGGCTGGACCCGCCGCTGCAGCGTCAGATGACCGACACCGCCCGCCGGATTTTCGAAACGCTGGGCTGCCGCGACTTCGCCCGGGTGGATTTTCGGCTGGACCGGAATGGGAAGCTCTATTTCATTGAGATCAATCCCCTGCCCGGTCTTGCCCCCGGCTACAGCGACTACCCCATGCTGGCGGAGTTCTCCGGCGTTCCCTACGGGGAACTGGTTGTCTCCGTGCTGCGATCCGGAATGAAACGCTGCGGACTGGAGCCGGCACCATGAAACGCTGCACAGATTATGCCGCTCACTATCCGTCGTGGAGTGACTGGAAGTGGCAGTACGCACACCGCATCACTTCCGCGGAGGGCATCGCCTCGTTTCTGGAGATGTCGGATGCGGAACGGGACGATGTGGATCGGTGCCTTTCCACGTTTCGGATGGCGGTGACCCCGTATTACGCCTCCCTGATCGACCCAGAGGACCCCGCTGACCCCATCCGCAGGGTCTGCGTCCCCGACATTCAGGAGACCTATCCCTGTGAGAGCGATCTGGCCGACCCGCTGGGTGAGGTGCGGGACAGCCCCGTTCCCCATATCGTGCACCGCTACCCGGATCGCGTGCTGTTCCTCATCACCCTGCGCTGTTCCACCTACTGCCGCTACTGCACCCGCCGCCGCGTAGTGGGCGAGGAAGACCGGCCCATCACCGAATCCGCGCTGAAGACCGCTCTGGCGTATATCCGAAGCCACTCCGAAATCCGGGATGTGCTTCTCTCCGGCGGTGACCCGCTGGTGATGGGGACGGAAAAACTGGAGCACATCATCGCGGAGCTTCGGAAGATTCCCCATGTGGACATCATCCGCATCGGAACCCGGGTACCGGTGGTACTGCCCATGCGGATCACCGGCGAGCTGCTGGCTATGCTGAAAAAATACCAGCCCATCTGGATCAACACTCACTTCTCCCATCCCCGGGAGATCACGCCGGACTCCGCCCGGGCCTGTGAGTCCATTGTCGACGCGGGCATTCCCCTGGGCAACCAGACGGTGCTGCTGCGGGGCATCAACAACAGCGCTGCGACACTGAAGGAGCTGTTTTTGAAACTTGTACATCTGCGGGTGCGGCCCTATTACCTCTATCAGTGCGACCTGTCCCGGGGAATCGGCCACTTCCGCACCACAGTGGACGAGGGAATCGACATCATGCACACCCTCACCGGGAACATCTCCGGCTATGCCGTTCCCAAATTCGTAATCGACGCGCCGGGGGGCGGCGGAAAAATTCCCGTAGGCTATGATTATGTCCTCTCCAGGAACGACCGGGAGGTAATTCTGGAGAATTATCGCGGGGAGCTGTGCCGTTACCCGCAGCCAAACCGCTCCGACGGATAATGCTTCTTTCTCTCAACACGCTTGTCTCCGGCCGACGATCCTTTTGCGGGATCGCCGGCCGGTTTTTTTCAGCGGTGTCTTCTTTTTCTCTTGACAAATCGTGTATAACCGTATACTATGCATTACATAGCATTAAGCCATGTCACTCAGGAAGGAGGAATTATGGACACTCAGCGAAAAAAAGGAATTCTGGAAATCTGCGTGCTGGCGGCGCTGCAGCGGGAGCCCTCCTACGGGTACCGAATCGTCAGCAGCATCTCGCCCTACATGGAGGTCTCCGAATCCACCCTGTATCCCATTCTGCGCCGCCTGGAAACCGGCGGCTGCGTCTCCACCTTCAGTCAGGAGCACAGCGGACGGCTGCGGAAGTACTATCGCCTGGAACCGCCGGGAATGGAAAAAATCCGGCAGTTTCTGGATGAAGCGGAGGAAATGCGCCGGATTTATCAGTATATTGAGGAGGAATCCCGATGACACAACAGGAATTTTTAAAACAGCTGACCGCCGCGCTGGCGCCGCTCAGCGACACAGAGCGCAGCCGGATTCTGGACTACTACCGGGAGATGATCTGCGACGGGATCGAGAGCGGCAAGGAGGAACCGGAACTGATTGACAGTTTCGGCACACCTCAGGAAATCGCCGCGCAGATTCTGGAGGAGAGCGCCGCTGCGGAGCACGAAAACCCGATTCCCACCGTCCCGGCAGTCCAGCCACCTTCCGCCGGCGCCTACGCGGCCCGGGGACCGGTAAACACCATTCTGGTGGACGCACGGCACATCAGCGTAGAGATCCGTCCCGTACCGGATGGGCCGGTGCAGGTCCACTTCACTCCCCTGGAAAGCGACCGCGTCTCCGTAAGCGAGCAGAACGGCGTCTTTTCCTTCCGTCACACCATGGAGTTTTTCTTCTTTCACTGGCGGAGTCTGTTCTTCACCCGGAGAATTGTGGTGGATATTCCGTCCTCGTTCCACGGGGATCTACAGGTCGCCACCTGCAACGCCAGACTGTCTGCCGAAAATCTCAGCGGTTTGGGCTTCGTCCAGCTCTCCACCTCCAACGGCCGCCTTGTGGTGAGCCGTCTCACCTGTTCCAGCCTTGACGCCGCGACTTCCAACGGGGCGCTGGAGCTGCTAAACGTCAGCGGCGGCAGATGCACCGCAAAAACCAGCAACGGCCACATCACCGCCAATTTCTGCAGCTTCCCGGGGGGGCTGTCTCTTCACACCAGCAATGCAGCCGTTCGGGCGCAGAACCTCTCCTCGGACAATCTGGAGCTGGTTTCCAGCAACGGCGCTATCTCCGCCGTGATTCTGGGCGACCTGCGGGAATACGCCATTCACAGCCATACCAGCAACGCCTCCAACTCTCTTCCCCCGGAGCTGATCTTCCCCGGACAGACCAAATCCCTGAATGTACGCACCAATAACGCGGTCATCGACGTGAAGTTTGTCTGAGCAATTCCCATTCCAATAGCACGCCGCAGTTTGAACATATTTTTCTCACTTGGACTTGACAAAATAGTCAGGACTGATTATTATAATAATCAGTCCTGACTATTTAGCGTTTAGGAGGAAACAATTTATGATTCCACTTTACATTCTGGGCCTGCTGCAGCGGTTCGGGCCGCAGCACGGCTATCAGATCAAGAAAATCATCTCTGAACAGATGGCCGACTTCACGCAGATCAAGCTGCCGACGATCTACTATCATCTGGAGAAGATGGAGTCCGACGGGCTGCTCCGCGCGGTGCGGGAAAAGCCCGGAAGCCGGCCGGAGAAAACGGTCTACGATATCACGGAGCAGGGCAAAAAGGACTTTCAGGAATTGCTGAACGGGCTTCTGTCTTTTGAATACCGGCCTTCCTTCCCGTCCGACGCCGTGTTCTATTTCTCGGACTCTCTGGATCGGGGCGATATCCAATCACATCTGGAGGACGATCTCCGGAAACTGGGGGAGGCCATACGTTCCATCCAAAATCACCTGCGGGAAACGCTGCCCTTTGTGCCAGAGCCGGATCAGGACATGGTCCGCATCATCTTTGACCACCACCTGCGCCACTATCAGGCAGAGCGGGACTGGGCCGCCGATGCCCTGAACATTCTGAGAGGAGAATGAAGCTATGGCAAAACAGAGAATCATCGAGACCAACGTAGGCATTCAGGAGGAACTAACCACCCGGGTGTTCGATCAGTTTGCACGGAACATGCGGGAGAAAGGCTGGAACAACGTGGACAGCATCCTTGGCGCCGGCATAATGAGCGGGCATGTGCTGGAAATCGGGCCGGGTCCGGGATATGTGGGATTGGAGTGGCTGAAGCGCTGCCCGGACGCCGTCCTGACCGGGTGCGAAATCAGTCCCAACATGATTGCACTGGCCGTGAAAAATGCCGGGGACTACGGCTTTTCGGAGCGGGCATCCTACGTGGAAGGCAACTGCATGGACCTGCCGTTTCCGGAGCGCTCCTTCGACGCCGTGTTTTCCAACGGTTCCCTCCACGAATGGGAGGACCCGGTGCGGGCATTCCATGAGATTTACCGGGTGCTGAAGCCCGGCGGGCGCTTCTGCATCACGGATCTCCGGCGGGATGTGAACCCTCTGATAAAGCGGATGATCTACAACTCCACGCAGCCGAAGGAGATCCGCCCTGGCTTTTTGTCCTCGCTGAACGCGGCCTACACCGCGGAAGAGCTTCGGTCTCTGCTGGAGAAATCCCCGCTGAATTCGGGTGTGATTCACAAAGAGTTTTTTGGGCTTTGTCTTGCCGGGCAGAAAGCCGTTTAACCCGAGATCCGATGGGAAACCGAATCAAAAACAGCGCCGGGCCGCAGAATCTGCGGCCCGGCGCTGTGTATATTTGGCAGAGCAGTACCAGTTGCTCCAGGTCAGTCCGCCGGGCTACCGACCCGGCAGGACTGTTTCTTCCCGCCCTCCGCTCAGATGCAGGCGGCGGTACTCCTTCGGGGGCATGCCGACGTATTTGGTGAATACCGCGTCAAAATAGGTCAGTGTGCGGAATCCCAGAGAATCCGCGATCTCCCCGATGGGCCGGGTGGTATAGCGCAGGGCGGACTGCGCCTCCCCAATCCGGCGGTACGCCACATACTGGATCGGCGACCACCCCGCCTTTTCCTTCAAAAGGTGGGACAGATAGGATGGGCTGATGCGAAGCGCGGTGCCGATATCCTCCAGATTCAAAGCCTCACGGTAATGGAGGTCCAGATAGCGCTTGATACGCTCCACCAGCAAATCCGTTTTGTCCACCGGCGACTCCCTGTCCTTCCGCTCCTGCAGAAGCTGGCGGAGCAGCACCAGCAGGGAGAGTGAGAGCGCGGAGCAGGCGTATTCCAATTGGCTGCCGCAGCAGGCCAGTGAATAGATGGTATCCATGATACCGACGACGCTTTCGGCATAATTTCCACAGGGCAGCACGGGGTTTTCATGCTCCCCGACAAGGCAGTTGGGCGGCAGATCCGGCAGATAAACATCCGTTACCGCGCAGCAGTAATTGGACAGCATGTGGCTCCGCTTCGGGTGATCTCCATGGGGGACTCCCGCGTTGCACAAAATCATGTCCCCGGCCCGGATGGGATAGAAGGTGCCGTTTACCGAATATTCGGCGTCGCCGCGATAGGCGAACAGAATTTCCAGCGTATTTTTATGGACGTGCTCCAGACAGGGATGCTGCTGGTTAAAATCATCCCCCAGAATCGTGATCGCCTTGAACTTGGGCATGGTGTCCCCCAGAAAGAGGGACGAATAGCGCAGGGTCTCCCCCTCCTGCTTCATTTGGACCATCTGTACCATGATATCCCTCCCTAAAAACACGACGCCGACGACGCCCGTATAGTGATAGCAAAAATTTATAACTTCCCGACGGTATTTCTCAGGTTTGCGGGCTGGAATCCCTCCGTAAAAAGCAGGAATCCGTTACCGGTTTTCGACCAGCCCATTATATAATAGTTTCAGCAAAAAGTAAAATGCAAACGCATTCATTGGCAGAATTTTGACATTCTGAAGGATCAAAATAAGAATGGAAGTGGTAAACATGAGGACAGTAAAAATCGGATCCGTCGGATTGGGCCGCCTGGGATACGAGCATGCCCGGAATTTGGCATTCAGCGTGCCTGGCGCCCAGCTGTGCGCCTTGTGCGACGTGGCGGAGGATCCCCTGCACAAAACTGCCCGGGAGCTGGGCGTTCCCAAAACCTACACAGATTTTACTGAACTGTGCGCCGACCCGGAGCTGGACGCCGTTGTGATCGTCTCACCGTCCGCATATCACGCACAGCAGATTAAAATCGCTCTGGACGCAGGTAAGCACGTGTTCTGCGAGAAGCCGTTGGACACCACCGTGGATAACTGCAGCGCTGCGGAACGCGCCGTGGAGTCCCACCCGGAGTTGGTCTTTATGCTCGGCTTCATGCGCCGCTACGACAAATCCTATCTCCACGCAATGCAGAGAATTCGAAACGGTGATATCGGCAGGGTGATTCTGGTTCGCTCCTACACCCAGGACCCCATTGCCTCCATTGAGAGCGCCATACGGTTCGGCCCCCATTCCGGCGGACAGTTTCTGGACATGTGCGTGCACGACATCGATCTGATCCGCTGGTTCAGCAGGTCGGAACCGAAAAATGTTTGGGCCGTCGGCGGCTGCTTTGAATTCCAGCAATACCGCGACTGGAACGACGGCGACAACGTGGCCTGTATGCTCCAGTGCGAGAATGAGACCATGGGCTTCCTGTTCGCGGGCCGTGCTGCCGCCCACGGCGCCAACATTGAAACGGAGATCATCGGAACCCGGGGGACTCTCCGCATTTCCTCCGTTCCCTGCCAGGACATGCTGGAGGTCATGAACGAACACGGTGTTTGCAGGGAGTGCTACCCGGACTTCCTGTCGCGCTGGCACGATGCCTATATCGCAGAGCTGTGTGAGTTCGTCGCCTGCGTGCGGGAGGGTCGGAAGCCCGAGGTGACGGTTTACGACGGCACCGCCGCTTCCGCGGTGGCCTACCGCTGCAAAGAGTCCTTTGAGTCTGGAAAGATGCTGCCTGTCAGGCCGTGAGCTGACGACGCTCCCCTCTTTCGACCATCGTCCGAAGGATCGCCGGCAAGCTCCCGGTTCGGACAGAATATGATGGTCACAGAGGAGGTTTCTGTCATGCAAGAAATTCTTTTTGCCCGCTTTTCCCCTGGCTGCCCCCCTGTAATCCGCCGGGGCCGCCCAAACCGCCCGGCCCTCCGAAGCGGAATCCGTAACAGACGATTGCCGAAGTCCAAAGCAGCCGGAGGATTTTCCTCCGACTGCTTTTCCATCCCGGATGCCGCCGCTTTTGAAACAGCATCCGTTCCCCGGAAATAGGTCGATCACTTCTCCCGCTCCTTTCGTTGTTGCAATGTCGATTTTTCAGATGGCGTTGACATTCTCAGCAAGTATGTTACAATACGAATGTACCAAGTATGTCTTTACACATGTATATCTATGCAGACCGAAGTGGAGAGTGGGAACTGCACGCACCGGGTGTCACCACCAGTTCCGTCCGGTGCCACGGTGATTTTCATTTGTTCTTGGGTCAAGATTCAGCTGTAACCCGCGTCGATTACATTGAACACACCCGCCGCGATGTTCATATCGACGGTTATCTTTCCCGCCGTGTGCAGGCTTTAGATTCCGTGGCTGCAACTGCCAACTCCGATCATTATCAGGTCGTTGAACACATCCATGGCCGCGAACACTATCAGCGGGGATTCTCTCTTTGTTGAATTACCTTCCGAATAATTATCCATTTAATTTGAGTGAAACTGACGATCTGTCAGCACTGCTTCTTCCCGCAAAACCAACGGTTATTTATTCTTGACAAAGCGAAGGTAAGTTCATATACTATCGTTGTAAGTATCTGGAAGCATATCCCTCCACCTATCATCTGGGTCTGAGGAAATATATAGCGAAGAAACGAGAGGTGAAACGGCTTTCAATCATACCCCGGACGATGATCGGTTCGACTGTGGCTTCTTTGGGCGGTTCTGCCCAGAGCATCAGCACAGTTGTCTGGAGAGTGAAGGTCAGCTCCATGTGACATGAATGATCCTTGCATAGAATCTGCCCGTGCATCCAGTACTGAAAAGAAATTCCCAAGCATTTTTACTTTCTGCACCCGGCGTGCAACTATAAGACGGATGATCCTTTGTTTCTACGGCAGCTGAAGCTCTATACCCAGCCGGCTCACCTTTGTTCGGCGCCGGCCATTCAGCAAATCCGTAGAGAGTTCCTGTAAAACTGACGGTCACTTCTCCTTTTTGTTATCGAGAATTTAAAACACAATTTTCTTAAATCCGGAGATTTTGCGGCTTTTCCGCAAAACGAAGTGACTTCGCAAGGATTCCGGAAAGCTTTCCGGTTTCTTGACGGCGTATTCGCTGCTTCCCGTCTTCTATTTGCACCAACAACCCTTTGTGGTATGATGTGTCTGGTTTTTAAGAAAAGCCAAAAGAGTAGAGGGAAAGGACGCGTTCAAATGATTACTTTTCTAATCGGTTTAGTCATTCTGGCAGTCGGCTCGGTATTCTATAGCCGGCTATGTGTGAAGGTTTTCGGTCCGGATGACCGCAAGACCCCGGCATACACCAAGGAGGATGGCGTTGACTATGTCCCCATGAAATGCTGGAAAAACAGCCTGATCAACCTGCTGGATATCGCGGGCACAGGGCCCATCCTCGGGCCGATCCAGGGTATTCTGTTTGGGCCTCTGGCATTCATTACCATTCCTATCGGCAATGTCATCGGCGGTGCGATGCACGACTATTTCTCCGGCATGATCTCTCTGCGTGAGGGCGGCATCCAGATGCCCGAAATGATTCAGAGATACACCGGCAAAAAAGTCTACTGGCTGTACAACGTGTTCCTCTGTGTACTGTTGCTGCTGGTCGGCGCCGTCTTTGTTTACACCCCCGGCAATATCGCCGCCACACAGGTCTTCAACCGCACCGCGGCAAACAACGATCCCTGGACCTGGATTATCTACGGCGTCATCTTTTTGTACTATCTCTGCGCAACCCTGTTCCCGATCGATAAAATTATCGGCAAGATCTATCCTGTTTTCGGCGCCATTCTTCTGTTCTCAGCCGTCGGCGTGTTCATCGGCCTCTTCGTGAAGGGTTACCCCCTGACCGAGCTGTGGGACAACTGGAACACTTCGAACTTTGCATACGGCGACTACTTCAGTGCGAATCATTTCATTCCCATCTTCTTTATCACTGTGGCCTGCGGCATTCTGTCCGGTTTCCACTCCACGCAGACCTCCATTATTGCCCGTACGATGAAGAGTGAAAAAGAAGGCCGCACTTCCTTCTATTTCATGATGACACTGGAAGGCTTTATCGCGATGGTCTGGGCAGCGGGCGCTATGGGCGTCTACAACCTGGCTCTCCAGAAGGGTGATGCCAATCTGGCGGCTTCCACCATCGGCGTCGTCTGCAAGGATCTTCTCGGTCCCTGGGGCGGTCTGATTGCCATCATCGGCGTCATCGTCCTTCCGATCACCTCCGGCGACACTGCGCTGCGCGGCCTTCGTCTGATTGTGTCCGAGAACCTGCACCTTGACCAGAAGTCCATGGGAAAACGCCTTGGGCTCTCCTCGATTATCTTTGTTCTGGTCGCTCTGATCATTCTGTGGGCAAAGCTGTCCGCCAACGGCTTCAACATTCTGTGGCGTTATTTCGCATGGTCCAACCAGACGGTTTCCCTGTTTGCTCTTGCTGCCATTGCCATCTATCTGATTGAGCACGGCAAGCAGAAATTCGTATGGATGCCTATGATTCCGGGTGCGTTCTATGCCTTTGTTACCTGTACATACATCATGAACGCCAAGATCGGATTCCATATTCCTTGGACTGGCGCCTATATCATCGGCGCTGTGTTCGCGCTTGTCTATGTCTATGTTGTCATTCAGTTCGGCAAGAAACGTGCAGCCAAACTGGAAAAAGCGCTCTGATTGCTCTTTTACAAAAAAGCCTGCCGCAAGACAATTCTTGCGGCAGGCTTTTTTTCTGTCCGTGGAGTCAACCGGAGTCTATCAAGTTTGTTTTTCAGCCCGCTGCTGCAAAATGATGATTTTATGGGTACACCAAGAAATCTACATATTCAGGATATTAATCAGGTGCTTCAAATGCAGGATCATCGCCGCCCTGGCGCCCGAGGCATCGCGCTTGAGCAGAAAATCCAGAATCATACGGTTATCCGCCACCGCAATATCCTGCATATGCTGCCGGTTCTTTGAGATCTGCATAATTTCGCTGACGGCGCCGTTGATGATCGGATACAGCCGCCGCATGTATTCGTTGTGAGACGAACGGATAATCGCCAGGTGGAATTCCTGATCCACGGCAGCCCAGTCTCCGTCTGCCAGAGCGGTGCATTCCATGCGCTCCGCATATTTGCGAATCTGTTCCAGCTCTTCGTCGCTGGCTCGGTCGCAGGCCAATGCCACAGTGGCAGGCTCGAAAATCAGGCGCATTTCGAATAGATCCGTGGCTCGCACTCGGGAATGTATGTCGGACAGCTCGGTCAGATCCATACCGCTTTTGGGCAGCTCAGTCGAAACAAACGTCCCCTTTCCCCGCTGAATCATTAAAACACCATGGGCCACCAAAAAGGAAATTGCCTCCCGCACCGTTGTGCGGCTTACATTCAAAAGCTCTGCAAGTTCATTTTCATTCGGCAGCTTGCTGCCGCCCTCGTAGCGATGCTCATCCACAATCATCTCCAGCAGACGATCAGCCGCTTTTTCTGAGAGTTTTGCCCGCTTCACCTTGCTCATGAGTTCCACCTTTCTCTGTCCGCACGGCTTTCTGCCATCTTGGTCTTGGCACCCGGCCTATATTACTATTGATGAATTTGCCAAAATAATAACCGATTTCTCTGCAGCAAAAAATAATGTTTTCCTTGACATATGATTTCATCTGTCATACACTGACATCATACAACATATCTATAAATAATACAATGTAATTTTGTAATTCTCGCAGAAAGGACAGTGATGTCTGTGCTGATCACGGCAAACCAGGTTTGCAGCAATCGCGTAGTGATTGTCAGCGGCCATTTTGGCACCGGTAAAACCGAGTTTTCCGTCAATTACGTCATGGATTTGGCGCGGGAAAACTACCACACCATGCTGGCCGACATTGATATTGTCAATCCTTACTTCCGTTCCCGTGAACGCCGCCGGCAGCTGCAAGATGCCGGTGTACGCCTGATCTCCTCCTCTCAGGAATGCTCCGACGCAGACGTTCCCTCCCTGCCGGCGGAACTGCTGACCCTTCTGGAGGATCGGAGCTATCGCGGCGTGCTGGATGTGGGCGGAGATTCAGCAGGTGCTCGGGTTCTCGCCCGATTTCAGCCCAAAATCATCCAGGAGGATTACTGTCTGCTGTTCGTGCTCAACGCCAACCGGCCCGAGGTACGCACCGTGGAGCAGGCACTTCTGTATTTGCGCAGTATCGAGTCCGTTACCGGTCTGGTCTGCAGTGGGATTATCAATAATACCCATTTGTGCGCGGAGACGACACCCCATGAAATTATAAAGGGTGCAGAGCTTGCGCGTCAAGTCTCGGAAGCCAGCGGAATTCCTGTTGTGTGCCATGTGGCGGAGCGGCGGCTGTGCGGAGAGGAGTCTCTTTCCGGTCTGCAGCTGTTTCCCATTGACATCTATATGAAAAAACCTTGGGAGCTTTCAGCAGGGCGCCCAAACACGTGAAGGGAGGCATCAGACAACCATGAAGGCAAAGGTAACATTTGACCAGGATCGGTGCAAAGGATGCGAGATGTGCGTTTCCGTATGTCCAAAGCACATTGTGATCATCGACAAAAACGCGATTAACCGCAAGGGGTATCACCCCGCCACGGTGATCGACATCGACGCCTGCATTGCATGCGCAAGCTGTGCCAAGATCTGCCCCGATTCCATCATCAAGGTTGAAAAATTTTAAAAAAGGAGGTTGAGTTTCGTGGAAAAAGAATTGTGGAAAGGGAATGAAGCCATCGCCGAAGCTGCGATCCGTGCCGGCTGCGACTGCTTCTTCGGATACCCCATCACCCCGCAGAGCGAGGTGCCCGAGTATATGTCTCTACATATGCCGCAGCATGGCAGGGTCTTTGTCCAGTCCGAGTCTGAGGTGGCCGCCATCAATATGGTGTACGGTGCCGCCGGCTCCGGTATGCGGGCCATGACCTCTTCCTCCTCTCCCGGTGTCAGTCTCAAACAGGAGGGCATCACCTACCTGGCAGGCGCCGAGCTGCCTGCCGTGATCGTCAACTGTATGCGCGGCGGTCCCGGCCTCGGCACCATCCAGCCGGCACAGGGCGACTATTTCCAGGCCACCCGCGGCGGCGGCAACGGTGATTACCGCACTGTGGTTCTGGCTCCATTCAATATTCAGGAGGCCGTAGACTTCACCCAGGAGGCTTTTGACATCGCCGACCAGTACCGCAACCCCGTGATGGTGCTTGCCGACGGCTTGATTGGTCAGATGATGGAACCCATTGAGTGGCACGCAGTCCCCAAGCGTAATCTGCCGGAAAAGGATTGGGCCACCACCGGCCGCAAGGACCGCGATCATCACAATGTTATCAACTCTCTGTATATGGATCCTGAGGAGTGCGATCATTTCAACGCGCATTTGGCCGCAAAATACCAGGAGATCAAGAATAACGAGATCCGCTATCAGGCGCTGGACTGCGACGATGCCGAACTGATCATCACCGCGTATGGCACCCCTGCCCGGATTGCAATCACCGCAATTGAAACCTTGCGGAAAGACGGCATTAAGGCCGGATTGTTCCGTCCCATCACGCTGTGGCCATTCCCCGAGCAGCCGCTTCATGAGCTGGCGTCTCAAAATCATGTGAAGGCTTTTCTGGACGTTGAGATGAGCATTGACGGTCAGATGATCGACGATGTGCGTCTGTCTGTGGAAGGTCAAAAACCCATCACCTATCTGGGTCACGCAGGCGGCGTGATGCCCACCGTGGAAGAGATGGTGGAATCGGCCCAGAAGGCCTTGAAGGAGGTCCAGTGAAATGGCAGTCGTATATGAAAAATCCAAGGGGCTAACGGACAAGGAACTGCACTATTGTCCCGGCTGCCACCACGGCATCGTACATAAACTGGTGGCTGAATCTCTGGTGGAGCTGGGGCTGCTGGACGACACGATCGGCGTATGCCCTGTGGGCTGCTCTGTGTTTGCCTATAATTACTTCAACTGCGACATGCAGGAGGCTGCCCACGGTCGTGCCCCCGCCGTCGCCACGGGGATCAAGCGCACTCACCCCAATGCGCCCGTGTTTACCTATCAGGGCGACGGCGACNTGGCNNCCATCGGNATGGCNGAAATCGCTNCACGCNGCNANNCGNGGNGAAAANNTCACCNCNNTCTTCATCAACAACNCNNTNTACGGCATGACCGGCGGTCAGATGGCCCCCACCACGCTGATCGGACAGAAGGCCACCACCGCTCCTCTAGGCCGTACCAAGGAGCAGGCTGGTATGCCCATTCGGGTGGCCGAGATGCTCTCCACGTTGGATGGCTGTGTCTATGCCGAGCGGGTATGCGTCACCGATATTCCGCATTTGAACAAAGCCAAAGCCGCCATCAAGAAGGCATTCCAAAAACAGATGGCCGGAGAGGGCTTCACCTTTGTGGAGGTTCTGTCCACCTGCCCCACCAACTGGGGCATGACACCACTCAAAGCAAAAGAGTGGCTGCTGGAGAACATGGTGCCCTATTATCCTCTGGGAGTGATCAAGGACACCGCCGCTGCGGAGGTGAAGTGAGATGATTAAAGAAATTATCATTTCCGGGTTTGGCGGACAGGGCGTGATGTCCATCGGCAAATCTCTGGTGGAAGCCGGTATGGAGGAAGGGCTGAACGTCACGTGGGCCCCCTCCTACGGTCCCGAGATGCGCGGCGGAACCGCCAACTGCTCCGTGGTCCTGTCTGACAAGCTCATCGGGTCCCCAGTGTTCACTTTCCCCACTGAGTTGATTGCCATGAACTCGCCCTCCCTGGAGAAGTTTGAGTCAAGGGTGGTCAAGGACGGCTTGATCTTCATCAACAGCTCTGTTGTCAACGAAAAGGTAGAGCGCGAGGATCTCAAGGCGGTTTACGTCCCCTGTGAAACCATTGCCTATGAGATCGGCAATCCGAAGGTGGCCAACATGGTGATGCTGGGTGCTTACGTGGCCGCCACCGGTGCCCTGAAACCGGACACTATCCGGAAAATGATTGCCGAGATGTTTACCGGATCCAAGGCCAAACTGGTTCCTATGAATTTGGAAGCTCTGGAGCGCGGCATGGCCTGCGCGCAGTAACTTCTTTTCTTCGTCCGGAAACAGGGCGTTGGAAATGCTAATGTCGGAATGTGCTCGCAAAACCGGAACCGATAACTGCGTATGCCGGCGGCAGCAAGGCGACATACGGTCGGCGTCAGGCCGCCGGGCTTCCCGGTATCAATCCGCAGAATAATTATGTAAGGCATGCAGTATCACAGCAAAACGCCCATAACCTGAGTTATGGGCGTTTCAGCTTATTGAGAAACCCGGTTTGCGCGTCAAGCGCAGACCGGGTTCCTCAATCGCGTGGCCTACCTCTCCACTTCTATTTTACATACTTATAACTGAATATGCGTATTAAATAATAAATCCGTGTGGTTTTGGGGGCACATCACCACTCCAGTTCTGAGCTAATCTATTCACTTGACACTCCCGATCAATTATCATATTATTAAATTAACAATTTCCTGCTAAATTCTCATTACGGAAGGTCAGCTATGGAAACGGAGAACTTCTATCTGGATATTCTGGACAATCTGTGTGATGGAATTTACTTCGTTGACACGGAGCGGCGCATCACGTTCTGGAACAAAGCCGCCGAGCGGATCAGCGGGTATAAAAAAGAGGAGATTATCGGAAAAAACTGTCAGTCCAATCTCCTGAATCACATTGACCAGGAAGGCAGTCCCCTTTGTCTTCTGGGTTGTCCGCTTTATAAATCCATCTTAGACGGCCAGCGGCGTGAGGCTGAAGTTTTTCTGCGCCACAAGGACGGGCAGAGAATTCCGGTGCGGATCGTCATCATTCCCATGGAGAAGGCTGGCGTCATCACCGGAGCCATAGAGATTTTTACGCCAAATTCCCCTGTCGTTTACGACGATAACTTGGTTGAACATCTGTCCAATCTTGCGATGAACGACCAACTGACCGGAACCCCTAACCGCCGGAAACTTTCCAGCTGCCTGGAATACCGGCTTCTGGAATTCAATACTTTCTCCAGTTCGTTCTGCGTCATCTTTCTGGATCTGGACAATTTCGGTGAGTTCAACAACCGGCACGGGCATGAGCTGGGTGACCTTGTGCTGAAAACCATTTCAAAAACTGTCACCCAGAACATTCGGACTCCCGATCTGTTTGGACGGTGGGGCGGGGAGGAGTTCCTTGGGATCTTTGAAATCAGCCACGCCTGCGATGGGAAGAACATCGCGGAAAAGCTGCGGATGCTGATTGAGCGATCCGAAGTCAGGAACGGACAGGAACGGCTGTTTGTGACCGCATCCCTGGGCGTGGCTACCGTGCGCAAAGACGACACCCCGGATTCCATCGTCGATCGTGCCGACCGGATGATGTACAGGAGCAAGCAGAAGGGAAAGAACTGCTTCACCTCCGATGTGGATCTCTAATCCCCGGGGCAGCCAAATGGTGCTGCAAAATATCAACGGACGGGAAACCAGCGCTGCGCACTTCGACCGGCTCGATCGGCGCTGTTTTCAATTGACAAATCACAGAGCAGGGCGTATACTACGCTCAACCTTGAAAAGTTGAATCATGATGCGTGATGAATGCGGGAGAGTCCATTTCGATGGCACCGAAGAAGTAAATTGCAACTGTCAATTGCGATGAACCTTTCAGGTAAAAGTGACCGTATTCGGACATAGCTCTGAAAAGATCGGGCAACCGGCGCCGCAGGAGTAACCCCGTATGGTTTCATACGGTCAAATCTCTCAGGTTAAATGACAGAGACAAAACGACAGCTTACTGTCGCTTTGTCTCTGTTTTTATTTTGTTTCGCCCTCCTCGTGAGAAGACGGGTGAAATTCAACCCAAAAACGGAAGGAAGGTCCAGATCATGAAACAAACCAGCTTATATGAAAATCACTGCGCTCTGGGCGGAAAGATGATCGATTTCGGGGGCTGGAGCATGCCCGTCCAGTACAGCGGAATTCTCGACGAGCATATGCATGTGCGCAGCCAGGCCGGTCTCTTCGACGTATCACACATGGGCGAGATCGCGGTGAACGGCGCCGGCGCCACCTCCTATCTGCAGCTGCTTGTGACCAACGATCTGTCCAATGCGGTGCCGGGACGGGCGGTGTACTCGCCCATGTGCTATCCCGACGGCGGCATCGTGGACGATCTGCTGATCTACAAGCTCGCGGAGGAATCCTATCTGGCGGTGGTGAACGCGGCCAACACCGACAAGGATTTCGCCTGGTTCCAGGCACATCTGACCGATGACGTCGTGATTGAAAACGTGTCCGATCAATATGCGCAGCTGGCCATTCAGGGCCCCAACGCGCAGCAGATCCTTCAGCGGCTGACAGAGATTCCCCTGGACTCAGTGAGATTTTACCGTTTCCAAACGGACGTCCGAATCTGCGGCGTCAGCGTTCTTCTCTCCAGAACCGGGTACACCGGCGAGGACGGCTTTGAGCTGTATTTCGCCTCCAACCAAGCGCCTCTGCTCTGGGAAGAGCTTCTGAAAACAGGCAGCGACCTGGGTCTTGTGCCGGCGGGGCTGGGAGCGCGGGATACTCTCCGGTTCGAGGTCGCTCTTCCCCTTTACGGTCACGAGCTCTCCGATGCCATCTCCCCGTTGGAGGCAGGTTTGGATCGGTTCGTGAAATTCGGGAAGGCTGATTTCATTGGCCGGGACGCCCTGCTGTACCAGAAAGAAACCGGCATTCCCCGCCATCTGGTAGGCTTTGAGATGACGGGACGCGGCGTTGCCAGAAATGGGTACGCCGTCTGCTCGGGCGGCGCGGAAATCGGCATCGTCACCACCGGCAACTACTCCCCGTCACTCGGGAAAAACCTTGGTCTGGCGCTGGTGAAGTCGGAGTTCTCCGACACCCACTTCGACATTTTAATCCGCGGAAAGACCGTGGAGGCCTCGGTCATTCCCTACCCCTTTTATACCAAAAATTACAAAAATTAAATGAAAGAGGAGCGATCATCATGAGTACGGAACTGCATTTTTCAAAGGAACACGAATGGGTAAAGCTGGAGGGCGGCAAGGCATACGTGGGCGTCACCGATCATGCGCAGAGCCTTCTGGGAGACATCGTCTTTGTTGAGCTGCCCGAGGTTGGGCGCAAGGTGAACCGGGGCGACGTTCTTGGAACCATCGAATCCGTCAAGACGGTCTCCGACGTGTTTGCCCCCATCTCCGGAACCGTGGTGGAGGTAAACACCGGGCTTGAGGACTCCCCCGCTCTCGTCAACAGCGACCCTTACGCCAGCTTTCTGGCTGTGATTGAACTCAGCGACGAGGCGGAGCTGAACGATTTGCTGGACGAGGCGCAGTACCTGGCCCTGTGCGGGGAGTAAGCGACGATGGCAGGATATATACCCAACACAGCGGAGCAACAACGGGAAATGCTCTCCGCCGCCGGTTTCGGGGACTTTGACAGCCTGTTTGCCGACATCCCCGAAAGTGCCCTGCTGCATCGTCCGCTGCATCTGCCCGACCCGATGTCCGAGCCGGAGGTCATCCGGCATCTGCGCAGCCTGTCGAAGAAAAACACCGGAACGGACGACTGCGTCTGCTTTCTGGGCGCGGGTGCCTACGACCACTATATCCCGTCGGCGGTGGGGCATCTGACCTCCCGACAGGAGTTTCAGACGGCATACACCCCCTACCAGCCCGAGATCAGTCAGGGGACGCTCCAGGCTATTTTTGAGTTCCAGTCTCTGATCTGCGAGCTGACCGGCATGGAGGTCGCCAACGCCTCCATGTACGACGGCGCCACTGCTCTGGCCGAGGCGGCCAGCATGGCCTGCACCGCCACCCGCAGAAAGCGGGTGCTGATGGCGGCTTCCTGCAATCCCATGGACCGTCAGGTAGTGAAGACTTACGCCCGGTTCCGCGGCAACGAAGTCCTGGCCTTCGGCTCTGCCGACGGTCAGGCAGACCTCGATGAGCTGGAACGGCTGCTCTCGGAGGAGACGGCGGCGGTCTGCATCCAGTCCCCCAATTTCTACGGCTGTGTGGAGGACATCGGACGGGTGTCCCAGCTGGCCCACGCCAAGGGCGCAATGCTGCTGGTGAGCTGCGACCCGATTTCTCTGGGACTGCTGAAATCCCCGGGCGAGCTGGGGGCGGACGTGGTGGTGGGCGAGGCCCAGTGCCTGGGCAATCCGTTGAATTTCGGCGGCCCGTACCTGGGCTTTTTCGCCGCAAAAAACGAGTCCATGCGCAAGCTGCCGGGCCGGATTGTCGGCAAAACCACGGACAGCCGTGGAAACGAAGGGTTCGTGCTGACGCTCCAGGCGCGGGAGCAGCACATCCGGCGGGGGAAGGCCACCTCCAACATCTGCAGCAACGAGGCGCTCTGCGCCCTTTCCGCCACCATCTATCTGTCCCTGCTGGGTAAACAGGGTCTCCGGGAGGTGGCGCTCCAGTGTGCCCGCAAAGCGAAGTACGCCTGCGATACCCTGCTGGGGAGCGGAGTGTTTGAGCCGGTGTTCTCGGCTCCCTTCTTCAAGGAATTCACCGTGCGGTACCGGGGGGACGTGGAAGCGCTCAACCGCGCGCTGCTGAAGGACGGCATTCTGGGCGGCTTCAGCGCCCAGCGAGCGGACCCGGCGCTCACAAACGGCTGGATCGTCGCCGTGACGGAAAAACGGACCCGGGCGGAAATCGACGAGCTGGCAAGAAAGGCGGTGCAGTACTGTGGGCAGTAAGGCAAGGACTATTTTCGATCTCAGCGTACCGGGACGCACCGGCTTCTCTCTCCCGGTGTGCGATGTGCCGGAGACGGCGCCCGAGGATCTGATTCCCGCCCGTTATCTGCGGGGCGAGACGCCCGCTTTGCCGGAGGTGAGCGAGGTGGACGTGGTGCGGCACTATACAGGACTTTCCCGGAAAAACCACGGTGTGGACGCCGGCTTCTACCCCCTCGGCTCCTGCACGATGAAGTACAATCCCAAGGTCAACGAGGATGCGGCGGCGCTTCCCGGCTTTACCAGCGCTCACCCGCTGGCGCCGGAGTCCACGGTGCAGGGCTGTCTGGAAATTCTCTTCCGCCTGGGCGGCATGCTGGCGGAGATCACCGGTATGGACGATATGACCTTGCAGCCCGCCGCCGGCGCCCACGGAGAGCTGACGGGCCTGATGATTCTGAAGGCGTATCATGAGAGCCGGGGGGATTCTCGGCGTACGAAGGTTCTGATCCCCGACTCCGCCCACGGGACCAATCCGGCCTCTGCCACGCTGGCGGGCTTCGAGGGAATCGAGATCCGGTCGGACGGGCGGGGCAACATCGATCTGGACGATCTCCGCGCCCATGCGGGCGGCGACACCGCCGGTCTGATGCTGACCAATCCCAACACCCTGGGGCTGTTCGACGACCACATTCTGGAGATCGCGGATATCGTTCACCAGGCGGGCGGGCTGCTCTACTACGACGGTGCCAACGCCAACGCCATTGTGGGCGTGTGCCGGCCCGGAGACATGGGCTTCGATATCGTCCACCTCAATCTCCACAAGACCTTCAGCACCCCTCACGGCGGCGGTGGCCCCGGTGCGGGCCCCGTGGGTGTGAAGCATGCGCTGGCCCAATTCCTGCCCAGCCCCGTGGTCGTGGAGCGGGACGGCGGCTACGCCCTTCAGGAGCAGGGCCCCGCCTCCATCGGACGCGTCCGCTCGTTCTACGGCAACTTCGGCGTGATCGTGCGGGCCTATACCTATCTGTGCTCCGTGGGAGCCGAGGGGCTGCGGGAGATTTCCCGTTCCGCCGTGCTCAACGCAAACTACCTCCGTACCCAGCTGCAATCGGATTTCGATGTGGCATTTAACCGGCCCTGTATGCACGAGGTGGTGCTGACGGCGACGCGGCAGAAAAACGAGAACGGCGTCACGGCCAACGACATTGCCAAACGGCTCATCGATTTCGGCATCCATCCCCCCACCATCTACTTCCCGCTGATCGTCCATGAGGCGCTGATGATCGAGCCGACGGAAACCGAGAGCCGGGAGACGCTGGATGACTTTCTCGCAGCCATGCGGCAGATTGCGAAGGAGGCCCGGGAGACTCCCGAGGTACTCAAGAGCGCTCCGCACACCACCGCCGTCTCCCATCTGGACGAGACGAAAGCAGCCCGGTTCCCCGTCCTGAGGTGGACGCCGGAGAAATAAGCACGCTGTTCGAATATTCACAATACTGGACAGCCATGGATTACACAAGGAGGACAACGATCTTGGAGGAACTGACTGCAAAAGTCTGCGTGCTGGGCGGGGGCCCCGCCGGCTATACAGCGGCCATCCGCGCCGCGCAGCTGGGGGCCTCGGTGGTGCTGGTGGAAAAGGACGACCTGGGCGGCACCTGCCTGAACCGGGGCTGCATCCCCACCAAGGCGCTGCTGAAAAGTGCTGAGGTGTACAGCCTGCTGGGCCAGGCCGGAGAGTACGGCGTCCCGGCGGAACTCAGCGCCCGCTCCCCCGAGCCGGAACTCCTGCTGGCACGAAAGGACACCATTGTGCAGCAGCTGCGTGCCGGGGTGGAGCTGCTGCTGAAAAAGAACGCCGTTACAATCTGCCGGGGAACCGGCACGGTTCTTCCCGGCCCCGCCGTGGAGGTACTACACTCTGGTGAGGAGAAGACCCTGGTCCGCTGCGAGAAGCTGATTCTCGCGGCGGGCTCGGCCCCCCTCCTCCCCCCGATTCCGGGGCTGGAGCAGGAGGGCGTAATGACCAGCGATGAGGCCATCGCCACTGCCGCGGTACCGAAAAGCATCGTCATCATCGGCGGCGGCGTCATCGGGCTGGAGTTTGCCGCCTTTTATCGCGCCATGGGCTGCGAGGTCACCATCGTGGAGCTGCAGGACCGCATTCTGCCGGGCGAGGACGTTGAGGTCTCCGCCGCGCTGCTGCGGGCGATGAAAAAGCGCCGCATCCGCTTTCTTCTGGGGGCGAAGGTGCTGCGCATTGACCGGCAAGACGGAGTGCTTTCCGTTTCCTATGATCAAAACGGAAGCGCCGGCGCGGTATCCGCAGAGCGGGTACTGGCGGCGGCAGGCCGAAAGCTGTGCGGCCTCTCTCCAGACGTTGCGGAGCTGGGGGTACAGGCAGAAGGCCGCGCCATCCGGGTGGATGCGCACATGCGCACCTCGGTGGAAGCCATATTCGCCGCGGGAGACGCGGTGGGCGGCCGGCTGCTTGCCCATCTCTCCTCCGCCCAGGGCCGCGTGGCAGCGGAGAACGCCATGGGACTGAACACCGCGCTGGACAGTCATGCCGTCCCGGCCTGCATCTACACCGACCCGGAATTTGCCTCAGTGGGACTGAATGCCGGGGCCGCCCGGTCGCAGGGGCTGGACGTAATCACCGGCACCTTTGATTTCCGGGCGAACGGACGGTCTCTGACGCTGAACAACCGGGATGGATTCGTCAAAATCCTGGCGGATCGTACCAGCCATGCAATTTTGGGCGGCTGTATCCTGGGGCCGGAATCCTCCGAACTGATTTCGGAGCTTACGCTGGCCGTCCGGATGCAGGCGTCTCTGGAAACACTGGCGGATTTGATCCACCCCCATCCTTCCCTTTCAGAGGCAATTTCGGAGGCGTGTCTGGACGCGCTGGGGATGGCGATCCACAAGTAGCGGGCGGCGATCCCCCTCCGGATGCCGACCGGGCACCGCCATGCATGAAGCACCAAGCCTGCCGATCCTGATATCAGCGGCACAGGCCGCAAAAGCAGCACCGGGAAACCGCCGTTGAACGCAGTTTCCCGGTGCTATATTGTAGTTAATCCGGTCGGGGAACCGAAGAGCCGCCAGCCTCAAGGGGATCGCGTTCCGGTCAGCTGCTGCACCTCGATGAGCCGATGGGCAGACTTCGGCTCAATATTTGCCATGGTATTTACATCGTTCTCTGATTCCGTGCGCTCGGTCCAGTACAGAATCAGATTGCCATCAGTGTCTCTTACCTCCGCACCTCATCCGGGCGGCGGTTACACTGGCAGCCATCTTTCCAGACAGTGCGCAGGTAGCTGCAGCACAAATTCTCCGCACCGCCCCCCCCATGGCCTCCCGCCACATACCCTTGAACCCCCGGTTTAGCGATGTACCGATCCATGCAGTTGACGCCGTGGGTGAAGACAAGTTCAAATTCTTGCCGTTGAAGCCCTCGCAGCCCAGTGAAATCTCACTCTCCCGCAGGCCGGTGCAGCCTGAATTCGATCGTCCATCTCTTTGTTCTGTTCAGCAAAACCGGTTCTGTCAAAGATCCAGTTCCCGAAGAAGGCCGGAAAATCCGCCGGTCCGGAAGAGCTCCCGGTACTGTTCCAACTGCCGCCCGATGTAGGCGTCCAGCAGTTGCATGCCCAGAACCTCCACCGGAGCCCGGTCGTCTGTCAGCACCTGATCCCCGGCCTCGTAGACCTTCAGGTTGTCGGATACTTTTTTCATCATGCGGCGCAGGTCGGAATCAGGCTGTCGGATGCGGTTGGTGTCCAGTGCGGCGGGCAGATCCACGCCGCTGGCGGCAAACAGCTCCCGGTTGTCGTTTTCCAGCATGTCCACCGTACAGACACAGTCAAACACGCTGGCGATGGTATCGCACAGGGCGGCGTTGATGCCGTTTTCCGTATCGGTAGTCAGGTTCAGATTGACCGCCATGACGCCGCCCTCGGTCAGGTGATCCTTTACCTCCGTGAAAAACTCCGCCGAGGACATCTGAAACGGAATCGTGATATCCTGATAGGCATCCACCAAAATCACATCATATTTTGTATCCACCGCCTGCAGATACGCCCGTCCGTCGTACGTGGTGACGTGGACCGCATCCGGAAGGTCAAAATAGGTCTCGGCCAGCTCCGTGATTTTTTCGTCAATTTCCACGCCCTCCACCGCCGCGTCTGGAAAATAGGTTTCGCACTGGGTGGCGTAGGTCCCGGTGCCGTTGCCCAAAATCAGAATTTTTCCATCCTTCCGGTCGGCAAGGCCCGCCATCACCGGCCCGGCCAGGGCGTAATCGTAGTACATGCCGGTCAGGCCGGCCTCTTTCATTTTGACGGACTGAACGCCGAACAGCACATTGGTGGAAAGGATGGTTCGGTCTTCCCAATCCTTGACCTGCAGGTAATTGTAAATTGACTCGCCCTCGTAGCCCAGATTGCTCTCCCAGAAGGCGAAGCTGCCGGAGTGGCCGAATATGCTGCACAGGGTAAACAGGACCAGCGACAGCGTGCAGAACCTCCGCCCCGCTTTTCCGCTGAGGAAGTAGATCAATCCGATTGCCAGCAGAATACCGGAGAAGATCAGAAACGTGATTGCCGTGCCCACCGCCGGAATGGTGATAAAGGTGGGCACAAACGTGCCGATGATGCTGCCGATGGTATTGGCGGCTCCCAGAGCCCCCACGGTTTTTCCACTGTCCTCCAGAGACTCCACAGTGTACTTGACCAGCGACGGCGTCACCGTGCCCAACAGGAAGAGTGGAAATACAAAGATCACCGCGCAGGATAGGAAGGCCGCGATTATCAGCAGGTTGGTGCTGACGGTGAGCACCAACGCTCCCGAGATTGCCACAATGACGTATTTGCCCGCTACGGGAATGGCCGCAATCCAGACCGCGGCGAGCAGAATCCGGCGGTAGAGCCGGTCCGGGTCCGGATTTTTGTCGGCACTGCGGCCGCCCCACACATTCCCCAGCGCCATGGCGATCATAATGGTGCCGATGATGATGGTCCANACGATCTGGGAGGAGCTGAAATACGGGGCCAGCAGCCGGCTGGCCCCCAGCTCCACCGCCATGACGGAGACGCCGGAGAAAAACTCCGTCAGGTAGAGATAGAATTTGTTTTTCAGGATGGAATGTTCTTTCATCGTCCTCCCTTTCTGATGCCCTCTTCAGCGTTCGTCTGGCGCTATGCCTCGCCGCCGCATGCTGAATCGACACCTCTTTCTCTGGCGAGAGCCAGATTCTCGCCATCCGGTTTTCCCGGGTGATATCCCCGCCGGAGGCAATCGCTACGCGGTCAGTCCTTCGATTCATCCTCGCAAGGAATCCACCGGCCGGAGATGCATCTTTCCACGGGTTGCAGTGGGCCGTCGTCTTGCCCATACTACATGTCAAATGCAGCGTTCTGGTTTAATTCTCCCCATATTTTGATTGCAAAAGGTGTGGATCACCCGTTTTTCCATTCCTATGGCCAAAATTATACCACGTTCGGAGGGAAAAACACAGATAGTCTGCGGCTCGCTGGCTCGCTATTTGTTGGAAGACCGTCTCGCGCCGGGCAGTACCCCAAAACGTTTGAATCACAGCATGGCGCTGAAATATGGTTCAATTATTAAATCAGACGGTTTCAAAATGAATCTGCATAGCATCAGCAATCGGGACCAACCTCCAAAAACAGATGAACCGGAAAGGGGTTCAGAATAGGATGGATGAAATCATTCCGAGGTATGCGCAAATCACAGCCAATCTGTTCTGTGCGGAGTTGTCTGCAGCGATTCAGATTGCCCGGACAGCCAAAAGCGAGGAGTTTTGGGGCGCCGCGCATTGATCCGCATACATTCCCGCGAAATGGCAGATATGCGTGTATTCCGCTTCAAATCGCTCAGAAATCCGAATAAAATTGCTAATATCAGCAAAAAATGTGAAAACACTAGAAGTACATCTTATAAATATTATAATTATTTTAATTTTTATGGCTTTCTGCACAAGTTTTTCAGTCTGTGCCCATTCAACTTGTCTGTATTTCCAAAAATTCTAAAACTGTTCCAAAACAATTGATTTTATTAAAACAGACGGCTACAATATGGTTAATGATGTTCATAAAAACGTCAAAAAAGAGGTACTACATGTCACATTCTTCCCAAATTTCACTGTTCCAGCACAATGTGCCCTTTTCCATGGGGAAATTATACGTTTTCGAGGGAAGCAATGCGGATGGATGCGGTCTGTCGAAGTGCCGCAAAATCAACAGCACACTCAGTCTATCAGAGTGCCGGTGCAATATCAGCACCGGGCTTTTTTATCCCCTATGCGGGGAGGAAAGGAGCAGATTCGGTGAAAAAAATTGCAATTATCATGGGCAGCGACAACGATTGGCCGGTGGTCCGGGCGGCGGCGCAGCAGTTGGAAACGTGGGAAATACCCTATGAAGCTCACATTTTGAGCGCTCACCGTACACCGGAGGCGGCGGCGCGTTTTGCCGCCGGTGCCGCGGAGAGCGGCTTTGGCGTCATCATCGCGGCCGCGGGCATGGCGGCACATCTAGCTGGGGTTCTGGCGGCAGGCACAACGCTTCCGGTCATCGGCATCCCCATGAGGGGCGGTGCCATGGACGGGTTGGACGCACTGCTGGCAACCGTGCAGATGCCATCCGGCATTCCGGTGGCGACGGTGGCACTGAACGGCGCCAAAAACGCGGCGGTGTTGGCAGCGCAGATTCTGGCCCTGTCGGACGATCGGATCGCGGCGCTGCTGTGGGATGCCCGGCAGGCCATGCGGTCGGAAATTGCGGAAAAGGATGCGCGGCTGCAGCAGGAACTGAACAAACTTTCATAACAGTATTATCAAAAAACAGGAGTGATTGAACATGATGAAGCAAGAACAGCTGTACGAGGGAAAAGCCAAAAAAGTTTACGCCACCGACGACCCCAATCTGCTTTTGGTGGACTACAAGGATGACGCGACCGCCGGGAACGGCGCCAAGAAGGGCACCATCCGAGGCAAAGGCGTCGTCAACAACCGCGTGACCAACAGCCTGATGAAGCTGCTGGAATCCCAGGGGATTCCCACCCATTATGTGCGTGAACTGTCCGATCGGGAGACGCTGGTCAAGCGTGTTCAGATCGTCCCGTTGGAGGTCATTGTCCGGAACGTGGCCGCCGGCTCTCTGGCCAAGCGTCTGGGGCTGCCGGAGGGCACCCCGCTCCGCAGTACGGTACTGGAGTACTGCTACAAGAGTGATGAGCTGGGCGACCCCATGGTCAATGAGTACCACATCGCCGCCATCGGAGCCGCCACGAAGGCGGAGCTGGACACCATCGCCGATCTGGCCTTCCGGATCAATGACATTCTGACCGCCTATCTGCAGGATGCGGGCATGGAGCTGATCGACTTCAAGCTGGAGTTCGGCCGGCTGCCGGACGGCACCATCATTCTGGCTGACGAGATCAGTCCCGACACCTGCCGGTTCTGGGACACGGTGACCCACGAGCATCTGGACAAGGATCTGTTCCGCCGGGATCTGGGCGGCGAGGAGCATGCGTATCAGGAGGTTCTCAAGCGCCTGCTGGGAGAAGCAAATGGAATTGTGGGATAAGCTGCACGAGGAGTGCGGCGTATTCGGAATTTTCAGCAAAGGCGAGATCGACGACGTGGTGGCTGCCACGTTCTACGGCCTGTATGCCCTGCAGCACCGCGGTCAGGAGAGCTGCGGGATCGCGGTCAACGATGACGGCGTACTCTCCGTCCACAAGGGCGTGGGTCTGGTGAATGAGGTATTTACCCCCACCGTGCTGGAGAATATGCCCCGTGGCCGCATGGCCGTGGGCCACTGCCGCTATGCCACCACCGGGTCCCGCAACGAGCAGAACGCCCAGCCCCTGATTCTGCGCCATATGAAGGGCAATCTGGCAATCGCCCACAACGGAAACCTGACCAACGCGTCCGAGCTGCGGGAGCAGATCGAACTGAACGGCGGGATTTTCCACTCCACCAGCGACACCGAGTCTATCGCCTACACGATCATTCAGGAGCGCCTGAACACTCCTTCCATTGAAGAGGCGGTGCTTCAGGCGATGGACAAGCTCAAGGGCGCCTACTCCCTGGTCATTCTGTCGCCCCGCAAGCTGATTGCGGCCCGGGACCCGCTGGGTTTCCGGCCCCTCTGCATGGGAAAAATCGGCGAGAGCACCATCTTTGCCAGTGAGAGCTGTGCGCTGGACACCATCGGCGCAGAGTTCGTCCGGGATATCGAGCCGGGCGAGGTGGTTGTGGTGGATGAGAACGGCATCCGCAGCTTCCGAAACCACTGCGCCGGAAAATCGGCGTTCTGCGTGTTTGAGTATATCTATTTTGCGCGCCCCGACAGCGTGATCAACGGCTCCTCCGTCCACACCGCGCGGATGCGCGCCGGGGCGCTTTTGGCGCTGTCCCATCCTGTGCAGGCGGACGTGGTCATCGGCGTGCCGGACTCCGGGTTGGACGCGGCGCTGGGGTTTGCCCGGCAGAGCGGCATCCCTTACGGCATCGGCTTTCTCAAGAACAAGTATATCGGCCGCACCTTTATCGCGCCCAGTCAGAAGCAGCGGGAGAGCGCCGTGCGCATCAAGATCAACCCGATTGCCGAGACAGTGCGGGGCAAGCGGGTGGTGCTGGTGGACGACTCCATTGTGCGGGGCACCACCTGCAAGAAAACCATTCAGCTGCTGCGGGAAGCCGGCGCCACGGAAATCCACTTTCGGCTCTCGGCACCCCCCTTTCTGTACCCCTGCTTCTTCGGCACGGACATCGACTCCAGTGAAAATCTGATCGCATACCGCCACTCTGTGGAGGAGATCCGACAGATGCTGGACATCGAGAGTCTGGGTTATCTGGAGGTGGAGGATCTGCCGAAGCTGGCCGACCACGCACGCTGTGGGCTGTGCGACGCCTGCTTCACGGGACACTACCCGGTGGAGCCGCCGAAACAGCGGGCCAAGAGTAAATTTGAGACGAAGCTCTCGGAGAGCAGCAACGACTGACGGAGGATGTATGAAGAGTTTTTCTCAATCCTATAAAGAAGCCGGCGTGGACATCACTGCCGGCTATGCCGCCGTGGAGCTGATGAAACGGCATGTGGCGCGTACCATGACCCCCGGCGCCATCGGCGGGCTGGGCGGCTTCGGCGGACTGTTCGAGCTGGATCTGACGGGAATCCGGAAGCCGGTGCTGGTCAGCGGCACCGACGGTGTGGGCACCAAACTGAAGCTGGCCTTTCTGATGGATCGGCACGACACCATCGGAATCGACTGCGTCGCCATGTGCGTCAACGACATCATCACCTGCGGCGCGAAGCCTCTGTTCTTCCTGGACTATATCGCCTGCGGCCGGAACGTGCCGGAGCGCATCGCCCAGATCGTCTCCGGCGTGGCGGAGGGCTGCGTGCGCGCCGGCGCGGCGCTGATCGGCGGCGAGACCGCCGAGATGCCCGGCTTCTACGGCGAGGAGGAGTATGATCTGGCGGGCTACGCCACCGGCGTGGTGGACAAGGAACGCATGATCGACCATAGCCGGATCCGGCCCGGCGACGCCATTTTGGCACTGGCATCCTCCGGCATCCATTCCAACGGCTTTTCCCTGGTACGGAAGATTTTCGACGTGGATCACACCGATCTGAGCCGGCATGTGGACGAGCTGGGCATGAGCTTGGGAGACTGTCTGCTGGAGCCCACCCGGATCTATGTAAAGCCCGTGCTGGCGCTGGCGGAACAGGCGGATCTGCGGGCCGTCAGCCATATCACCGGCGGCGGATTCTATGAGAATATTCCCCGGGCACTGCCGGAGGGGCTGTGCGCCAAAATCGAGCGGCAGCGCGTACAGGTGCTCCCGGTCTTCGATCTGCTGGCAAAGACGGGCAAGATCCCGGAACGGGACATGTTCAACACCTTCAACATGGGCGTGGGCATGACGCTGGTGGTGCCGTCCGATCAGGCCGACCTTGCGGTTCGGGTTCTGCGGGAGAACGGGGAAAACGCCTATCCAATCGGGGAGATCGCCGCCGGCGAACGAGGCGTGGAGCTATGCTGAACGCGGCGGTGCTGGTGTCCGGGGGCGGCACAAACCTGCAGGCCCTGATCGACGCCCAGCGGCGCGGAGAGCTTCCCAGCGGGAAGCTCTCGCTGGTGATCGCCAGCAAGCCGGATGTGTACGCGCTGGAGCGGGCGGAAAAGGCCGGTATCCCCTCCTCCGTGGTGTGCCGCCGGGATTATCCGGACGGCACAGCCTACGACGGAGCGCTTCTCGGCGCGCTCCGGGAATACAAGATCGACGCGGTGGTGCTGGCTGGCTTCCTGCCGATTCTGAGTCCGGCCGTCATCGCCGCCTATCCGGACCGAATTCTGAACGTCCATCCGAGCCTTGTCCCCAGCTTCTGCGGCGAGGGATTTTACGGTCTCCGGGTTCACAAGGCGGCCCTTGAAAGAGGGGTCAAAGTGACGGGCGCAACGGTGCATCTGGTCAATGAAATTCCGGACGGCGGCAGGATTCTTCTGCAGAAGGCGGTGGATGTTCTGCCGGGCGACACGCCGGAAACGCTGCAGCGGCGGGTCATGGAGCAGGCGGAATGGCAGCTCCTCCCCCGGGCGCTGGAACTGCTGTGCAGTGGGAAACTCTGATTTGAATTTTGGGAGGTCATAACGATGAAGCTGCAAGACATCGGAGCCCTGCTCCGGGGCAATCCCTATCCGGGCCGGATGATTCTGATCGGGATGGACGCTGCGGGAACCCATGCGGTGATCGCCTACGCCATCATGGGCAGAAGCGAGAACAGCCGCAACCGGGTGTTTACCCCGAAGGGCGGAGGCATCATCACAGAGGCGGCGGACCCCGCCAAGCTGGCCGATCCGTCCCTCATCCTTTATGCGCCGGTGCGGGTGCTGGGCGACACAACCATTGTGACCAACGGCGATCAGACCGACACGGTCTATGAGGCGCTCACGTGCCGAACCTCCTTTGAGGACGCTCTGCGCACCCGTGCCTTTGAGCCGGATGCGCCCAACCATACGCCCCGGATTTCCGGTCTGCTCCGCCGGTGGGACGGCGGTTTTTCCTACAAACTGTCGATTCTGAAGTCCGACGGCGGCAGTCCCGCGGCGTGTGTGCGGTTTTTCTTTGACTACCCCCGGCCCGTTGCGGGCGAGGGCCGTCTGATCCATACCTATCAGGGCGACGGGACCCCCCTCCCCTCTTTCGAGGGCGAGCCGGTTCCCGTGGCGGTGACCGGCTCCGTTGAGGAGTATGGCAATCTCTTATGGGACAGCCTCAGCAAAGAGAATCGGGTTTCCCTGTTTGTGCGCTCCCTGGATCTGGCCACCGGCGCGGCAGAGGATCGGATCTTCAATCAATATCAAAAGATCGAATCAGGAGCTGCTGTATGAAACTACTGGTTGTGGGCGGCGGAGGCCGCGAGCACGCCATCATCCGAAAGCTGTGGGAAAACCCGTCCGTGACGGAGATCTACGCGGCTCCGGGCAACGGCGGCATCGGCTTTAACGCGGTGAACGTGCCCATCCGGGCCACGGATCTGCCGGAACTGGTATCCTTTGCTATAGAAAAAGGCATCGATTACGCCGTGGTCGCGCCGGATGATCCTCTGGTGGCCGGACTGGTGGACGCGCTGCGCGAGAAAGGCATTCCGGCCTTCGGCCCGGATAAAGGGGCGGCCATTCTCGAGGGCAGCAAGGTCTTCTCCAAAAATCTGATGAAGCGATACGGCATCCCTACGGCAGCCTATGAGACCTTCAACGACGCGGAACGGGCCGTCGCCTATTTAACCGCCTGCAGCAGCTATCCGGTGGTGGTAAAGGCCGACGGGCTGGCCCTGGGCAAGGGCGTGCTCATCTGCGGGGACAAAGCCCAGGCCGTTTCCGCCGTGGAGAAGATCATGCGGGAAAAAAAGTTCGGTGCCTCCGGCGACCGCATCGTCATCGAGGAGTTTCTGACCGGGCCGGAGGTCTCCGTTCTGACGTTCACAGACGGCAAAACCGTGGTTCCGATGGTCAGCAGCATGGATCACAAACGGGCGCTGGACGGCGACCGGGGCCTGAACACCGGCGGCATGGGCGCCGTTGCGCCAAACCCCTACTATACGCCGGAGGTTGCAAGCACCTGCATGCGCACGATTTTTCTGCCCACCATCGAGGCCATGAACGCCGAGGGCCGGCCCTTTCGCGGCTGCCTGTATTTCGGGCTGATGCTCACGCCTCAGGGACCGAAGGTCATCGAGTACAACTGTCGGTTCGGCGATCCGGAAACTCAGGTCGTTCTGCCGCTTCTGAAAAGCGATCTGCTGACCGTCATGCAGGCCACCACCAACGGGACGCTGTCGGAGTGTGAGGTGCGTTTCTCGGATCGCGCGGCGGCCTGCGTGATTCTGGCCTCCGGCGGATATCCGGGGCCCTATGAAACCGGAAAAGAGATCACCGGGCTGATGAACGGCCAGCTGCCGGGAAGCCCGGCCACCGTCTATCATGCGGGCACAGCCTGCAAAGGAGAAACAACGGTCACATCCGGTGGCCGGGTTCTGGGAGTGACCGCCGTGGCGGACACTCTGCAGGAGGCGCTGCACGCGGCCTATGCCGCGGCGGGCACCATTCATTTTGACGCAGTGCATATGCGCAGGGACATCGGCTGCCGCGCACTGGAAGCCATGGGGGAAAACGGAGGAGAGGCATGAGCGTATACCGGATTTATGTAGAGAAGAAGACGCCCTACGCAGTGGAAGCCACCACCCTGCTGCGGGAAATTCGGACGCTTCTGGGCGTCACATCCGTGACGGGTCTGCGCATTGTCAACCGCTATGATGTTGAGGGCATTGACGAGGCCCTGTTTCGCGCCTGCATCCCCACGGTGTTCTCCGAACCGCAGCTGGACGAAACCTTCGACCATGTGCCTGAGGCGGACACGGTGTTTGCCGCGGAGTATCTGCCGGGCCAGTTCGATCAGCGGGCGGCCAGCGCCGGAGAGTGCATCCAGCTCATCAGCGCCGGCGAGCGACCCACCGTGCGCACTGCAAAGCTTTATCTGCTTTCCGGCCGACCCACGGAGGAGGAGCTGGCACAGATCAAACACTATGTGATCAATCCGGTGGAAGCCCGGGAGGCCGATCTGCCACCAAAGCAGACGCTGGCAGTGCAGTATGCCATTCCCACCGCCGTTGTGACGATGACGGGGTTTCTCCGCCTGGACGGGGCAGGGCTTCAGGAATTTGCGGTACGATACGGTCTCGCCATGGATGCGGACGATCTGGCGTTCTGCCAGCAGTACTTCCTGCAGGAGGGCCGGGACCCAACCATCACGGAGATCCGCGTTATTGACACCTATTGGTCCGACCATTGCCGCCACACCACCTTCGGTACCATTCTGGACGATGTAACCATCCAAAACCCGCTGGTACAGCAGGCGTTTGACCGCTATCAGGCCATGCGCGCCGAACTGGGGCGCACGGAAAAGCCTATGAGCCTCATGGACATGGGCACCATCTGCGGGCGGTATCTCCGAAAAAATGGCATCCTCCGCAATCTGGACGAGAGCGACGAAATTAACGCCTGCAGCGTCCGCATCCCCGTGGACAACGACGGGAAAGAAGAGCCCTGGCTGCTGCTCTTCAAAAACGAAACACACAACCACCCCACGGAGATCGAGCCCTTCGGCGGAGCCGCCACCTGCATCGGCGGAGCCATCCGCGACCCGCTGGCAAACCGGGGCTACGTCTACCAGGCCATGCGTATCACCGGCGCAGGCGATCCACTGGTGCCGGTGGGGCAGACGCTCGAGGGAAAACTTCCCCAGCGCAAGCTGGTGACGGCGGCGGCCAACGGCTATTCCAGCTACGGCAACCAGATCGGTCTTGCAACCGGGCTGGTGGACGAGCTGTATCATCCAGGCTATGTGGCAAAGCGGATGGAAATCGGCGCGGTGGTGGGCGCGGTGCCGGAGCGGAACGTCCGGCGGGAGGCTCCGGAGCCCGGCGATCTGGTGATTCTGCTGGGCGGACGCACCGGACGGGATGGCTGCGGCGGAGCCACCGGGTCCTCCAAGGCCCACAAGCTGGAGAGTCTGGAAACCTGCGGTGCGGAGGTCCAGAAGGGCAACGCCCCGATCGAGCGGAAGCTTCAGCGGCTGTTTCGAAACCCGAAGGCGGTGCAGCTGATCAAGCGCTGCAATGACTTCGGCGCGGGCGGCGTCTCCGTCGCCATCGGCGAGCTGGCGGACGGACTGCACATCAACTTAAACGCGGTGCCGAAGAAATACGACGGACTGGACGGCACGGAGCTTGCCATCTCCGAGAGTCAGGAGCGAATGGCCATTGTGGTCGAGCCCCAGGTCGCGGAGACATTTATCGCCCTTGCAAACCAGGAAAATCTGGAAGCTACGGTAGTTGCCGAGGTGACATGCTCACCCCGGCTGGTCATGGAGTGGAACGGCAGAACCATCTGCGACCTCAGCCGGGAATTTCTCAGCTCCAACGGAGCGGAGAAGCACGCGTCGGTCTTTGTGGGGCCGGACTCTGTCCTGGAGGCTGAAACCGGCGGCACCGTGCAGGAGCGGATGGAAGTTCTGGTCAGCGACCTGAACGTCTGCTCCAAGAAGGGCTTGTCGGAGCGGTTCGATTCCACCGTCGGCGCCGGAACGGTGCTGATGCCCTTCGGCGGGAGAACCCAGATGACGCCCGCGCAGGTCATGGTAGCCAAACTGCCGGTGGAGGGGGAAACCCGCACCTGCTCCGGCATGGCCTGGGGCTTCAACCCCTACCTCAGTGAGCAAAGCGAGTATCGGGGCGCCTATCTCGCGGTGGTGGAGAGCGTCAGCAAGCTAGTTGCGGCGGGCTTTTCCCGGGGAAATGCCTACCTGACTTTTCAGGAGTATTTCAAACGTCTTGGAGCCGATCCGGCCCGCTGGGGCAGCCCCTTTGCCAGTCTCCTGGGCGCACTGGACGCGCAGATGGATCTGGGCGTCGCCGCCATCGGCGGAAAGGACAGCATGTCCGGCTCCTTTGAGCACATCGACGTGCCACCCACGCTGGTATCCTTCGCCGTCGCGGCGGGTGACACGGGGAACATTCTCTCTCCGGAATTCAAAAGAGCAGGCAGTCCGGTGGTGATTCTGGAGCCGGATGAGCGGGACGGTCTCCTGCCTGCGTCGGAGTCTCTGCTGGCGGTTCTGCGTCAGGCGGAGCAGCTGATTGCGGAGAAGAAGGCGCTTTCGGCCTATACGCCGGGCTTCGGCGGCGTCGCGGAGGCACTGTTCAAGATGGGTCTCGGAAACCGGATCGGGTTCCGAGCGGAGCCGGAGATTTCGCAGAATGAATTGTTCCGTCTGCGCTACGGCAGCTTTATTTTGGAATTGGCGGAGGATCAGCCGGTAGGCCGGAAGCTTGGCGTCACCACGGAAGCCTATGCCTTCAGCGTCTGCGAAGAAACCGTCGGGCAGGAGGAGCTGCGGGCGCTCTACGAGAAAAAACTCAGCCCGGTTTTCCCCTACTACGGGCCGGGCGAAGGTGAACGCGTTTCGCCGTTCACCTGTGAATTTTCCGTCCATGCCGCGCCGAAAATCGGCATTGCACGGCCTAAGATACTAATTCCGGTGTTTCCGGGAACCAACTGCGAATACGATTCCGCCCGCGCCCTGCGCAGAGCGGGCGGAGATCCTTCGGTCTTCATCATTAATAACCTGTCGGCGCAGGCGGTTGCCGAGAGCGCGGCGGAGATGGTGCGGCTGATCGACCAGAGCCAGATTCTCTTCCTGCCCGGGGGCTTTTCCGGCGGCGACGAGCCGGAGGGCAGCGCAAAATTCATCACCGCGCTGCTGCGGAACCCGGCGGTGACCGACGCAGTGCACCGGCTGCTCCGGCAGCGGGACGGACTGATGCTGGGTATCTGCAACGGATTTCAGGCGCTGATCAAGATGGGCCTTGTGCCCTTTGGCGAGGTGCGGGATGCGGATGCCGCCAGTCCAACCCTGACCTTCAACACCATCGGGCGCCATCAAAGTGGAATTGTCCGCGTCCGGGTGGCGTCCAACAAATCCCCCTGGCTCTCTGCGGTGCACGGGGGGGACGTGTTCAGCGTCCCTATCAGCCACAGCGAAGGTCGGTTTGTTGCTGACAATGAAACGCTGCTTCAGCTGGCCCGAAGCGGTCAGATCGCGACACAGTATGTGGATGAAGCCGGGCAGCCCACCATGGACACACGCTACAATCCCAACGGCAGCTTCCTTGGGGTTGAGGGGATAACCAGCCCGGATGGTCGGGTGTTCGGCAAAATGGGCCATGCGGAACGGACAGGACGCGGGCTGTATCAAAACGTGCCCGGCAATTATGACATGCACCTGTTTGAATCCGGCGTCTCGTATTTTCAGATCTGATTTTGCGCGGCGTTGCGGCAGTGTGTGATAGCCCTGGCAGCCGTACGCGTGCAGATCTCCCAAAAAGCCTTCCGGAAACCGCCTCAGTTTTTCAGCATTCCGGCTCAAACGGTATTCTTACAGCACATTCGGGGACTCTGCCCCGCCGCCGGTCCGGCAGAGTCGAGTAAATCGAACGAATTTCACCTCCACCCCCTCCAAAAAACGGGAGACAAGCAGTGTCTTGTCTCCCGTTTCCCTATCGTTTAGCAGCCGGCGCTGGGTGGGCAAATGCAATCCTCGCACACATATTCAGGCGTCCCCCTGATCTGGATATCCTGATTGATGCCGAGTTTGTCGATGATATCTTCAAACAGTGAGAAATCGACGATCGTCGTCCAGATGCTGGTGGTGTTTCCCGCATTTGTAAACACCTGGAACTGGTCAAGTACATCCACCTCATAGTCAAGGTTTCTCAGGATAATATAGGACTTGAGCGTCGGATCATCCAGCTCGCATTTCCGCAGGACGGTGCTGAAGCTGGAAATTGGAATGTTGACTGTATACTGCAAATTCGTGTAGGCATTAACTCCGGTAAACTTGATGACCAGCATCTCGTAGGGCTGAACCACATTTTGGTGCTGCACCACCGGCACGCCGGTCGCATCAATCACCGTAGATTCCACAAAGGCCTTGGTGGTCGCGGCGCTATACTGGAGTCTCGAAGAGAGATTTTTGGGGAGGGTCAATACGTCAAACGTCTTGTCTTCATATTCCACAATCAAAACCAGTTCGTAGTTGATGACCACTTTGGACTTCTGCGTGCAGACGACGGTGTTTTCCGGATCGGTGTCCAGAATACGCTTGCAGAGCTTCACGCACTTGACGGGCGATCCGTAGTTGGTGTTGGGGGTGGTGGTCTCCACGGCGCCGTGGTTGATAATAAAGAGTTTCAGCGGTGCCTTGGTTCCCAGCGCCGTTGATCCCGAATAATTCTCCTGAAAGGCCACCTGCTCCTGAAGCAGTTCCGCCTTGGACAGAATTCTCGTGGCAAATATATCGAGAGTTTCCTTCGCGACTTCTTCGCTCATGTGCTCTTCACTCCTCATGACAAATTGGGCAAAATCATGTGCATCATTTGCCACCACATCTTATGTATGTCTCAAACCAAACGTTCCTCCTTGTGAATGGCTCACAAAACGTCAGGTTCCGAAAAAACAGTCTCCGCCGTGACCGAAGGTTTCTGCGGTCACGGCGGAGACTGTTTTTTGGTTGTTTTTCCAGCACAGGCCCAATTCACGACACGGTTTTCAGCCAGATGTCATACCAGCACGCAGGCCACATAGCACAGCGTCCCGGGCTGAAAGGCATAGGGAAGTCCCGCGGCGGCACACAGGGCGGCCACATCGATCCCGAACGCCGACAGCGCACTCCGGCGTCGATCCGGCTTTCGGCAGGGCGCCAGCGGATAGGTGCAGACCTCGCACTGCTCACAGCTTCCCGTGGAGAGAGGCAGAACGTTTGGATACCGCTTCGCGATCCGATCCCGTAGACTCATCAGGCGAGCATTGTGCTCCAGAGCCAGTTTCTTTGTCAGCGGGAAGTCGCCGGTGTCCACATGCTCGTATTTTGTCTGAATAACCAGCCCCCGCGTGTACGCTGCCAGCCGGGCAGCACACTCCGAAAACTCACCGCAGCCGGGCGGGCACACCCAGCTGGTTCCGTATGCGGTGCATTGATCGGGGGTACACAGGGCGCGAAGCTGCGGACTGCACTGACACTGTGCCGCCGAAATCGGAGCCGCAGCGGTAAAGCCCAGTTCGCGCGCATAAACGGCGTATTCCGTCCATTCATCCATTCTGAACCCCTCCCTGTTTTAAAAAATCTCCGTTGGGAAAGAACTTCCCTCGGCCGCGACGCACGCGCCGGACGGCGCGGACCGCAGCACACACACCGGCTCCACAAGGCCGTATTTCACTTTGATGCGATCCAGCTTTTCCAGCATAGGCTGGGACAAGAACCAGAGGAACAGCGCTGTGGCGGCCGCCTGCACCAGATCCATCGGGAACCCCACTGCGTAGTAGGACAGAAGAATTTTCCAGTTGATGGTACCCTGCCACATGATAGCGGAGGCAGGATTCATAATTCCTCCGTAGATCACGATGGCCGCGATCGCGCCGAATACCGTCAGAGACAGCCGCGTCCGGCGCAGCAGACCCTTCTGAAACAGAACGCCGGCCAGAAACCCAATGATGCCCATGGCGAACATCTGCCACGGAGTCCAGGGCCCCTGGGTAAAAAGCATATTGGATGTCAGCATGGTCACGGCTCCCACCAGGAAGCCCGTCTCTCCCCCAAAGGCCACGGCGGAGAGAATGACGATGGCCATCACCGGCTTAAACTGCGGCAGCATGGCAAAAGCCGCACGGCCCGCAACCCCCATGGCGCACAGAACCGCGATAATCACCAACTCCCGGGCCTGGGGTTTTTTCCCCTCAAACACGAGGAAAAACGGCAACATGGACTCCATCATCACCAGCAGGGAAATAAAATAATATTTCCGGTCGCCCAGATAGAAAACACCCACAAAAATGGTCAGCGGAATCAGCAGCAAAATCATCGCGGCCGCCGTGATGGTTCGTCGGGACAGCTTCCTCCCGTCCCGGGCCACCTGCGCGTTAGCGATGGGCGGATTGCTCCGGGTCCCCACCGCCAACGCCAGGGCAAACAGCGCTCCGATCAGCACGGCATAGGCTCCGTATTGGGTTCCAAACACGTCAGCCAGCACGCCTCTCATTCGGATCAGCCCAACGGACTTCAGGAATGTCACTCCCGCCACGGTTCCGGCGGCAGCGGCGGCCACTTTACGCCACAGCGGCAGCTTTTGCGGTGAGGTTTTCTCCTCCTCCGCCCGGAACGGCGGATCCTCCTCCGGGGGCAGGCTCGGCCGGGACGGCACCTTGCCGCCGCAGGCTCGGATAACGTCCTCCGTCGTCACGGCGGAGGGCAGCAATCCGCGGGCCATGCGGTTGGCGGAGGTGGTGTAGAAGCTGTTGCCGGAGAAAAAGGCGCGGGGTGTTCCCTGCGTGATGATGCTGCCGTCGAAAAAGAGAGCGCAGCGCTGGGCGTGCTCGGCGCAGAACTCCACGTCATGGCTGACCATAACGATGCTGACACCCCTGCGCAAAAGCGCTTCCAGAATCTCGGCGAACACCTGCTTGAACTCCGCGTCCAGCCCCTTGGTAGGCTCATCCAGCAGGAGAATCTCCGGATTCAGCAGCAGCACCTTGGCCAGCGCCGCCCGCTGCTGCTCTCCCCCGGACAGGTCGTAGGGATGGCGCTCCAGCAGCTCCTCCAACCGGCAGAGCCTGGCGGCGTAGGCAATTTTGTGCTCCCGCTCTTCCCGGGAAAGGCGGTTCTCCTTCAGAATTTCGTTCAGATCCTCCCGGACGGTTTTTTTCACAAACAGCGCCTGGGGATTCTGGGGCAGCACCCCGATCTTCCCGGCGGCGGCGACGGTTCCCCGGTAGGGCTTCCGCAGTCCCGCCATCAGGGACAGCGAGGTGGTTTTTCCCGTGCCGTTGCCCCCCAGCAGCGCCAGGAACTCCCCCCTGTGCACCGTCATGGAAAGGCCCCGAACCACATCGGGCAGATCCTTTTCATACTTGAACCACAGGTTCTCCAGCGTCAGGACGGCCTCCCCGTCCGGCGGCGCCGGCTCCCGGGCAGTCTCCCCATTCAGCGAATGGTCTTCAGCATAGGTTTTCAGCCAGCCCCGACCGTCGCGGACGGTGACGGGACACTTTAGGTCTCCGGGCACTGCCGCCCAAATCCGCATGGGCGTGGGCATGGCCAAAAACATGCCGTGACCGGCCCGGCGCAGCTGCTCTCCCACCTCCCGGGGGCTTCCGTCGCACAGAAGTTTTCCCTCGTCCAGCACGAGAACCCGGTCGGACAGGGGAAACACTTCCTCCAGCCGGTGCTCCGTCATGAGCACGGTGGTGCCCAGCTCCCGGTTGATCCTGCCCACGGTGGCCAGAAAGTCGCTGGCCGCGATGGGGTCCAGCTGGCTGGTGGGTTCGTCCAGAATCAGGACGGAAGGCTGCATGGCCATGATGGCCGCCAGATTCAGCAGCTGTTTCTGCCCGCCGGAAAGCTCCGTGACCTCTCTGTAAAACCAGGATTGAATGCCAAAGAAGCTGGCCATCTCAGCCACTCTAGCCCGGATGGTCGGTGTGTCGCAGCCCAGACTCTCCAGCCCGAAGGCCAGCTCATGCCACACCTTGTCCGTCACGATCTGATTGTCCGGGTTCTGCAGTACAAAGCCGATCCGGGCGCTCTGCTCCCGCTGTTCCAGCTCCTCCAACGGGCGTCCCACAAATAAAATTTCGCCGGTGAGGCTTCCATGGGGCCGGAGGACGGACTTGAACTGCCGCAGCAGGGTGGTCTTTCCGCACCCCGACGGGCCGCACAATGTGACGAACTGCCCCGGCAGCACCGAAAAGCTTACGCCATCCAGCGTTTTTTTCTCCTGCTCCGGATAGGAAAAGGTCAGATCCCGGATGTCAAATACCGCCGAATCCTGCATGTTGCTTTTCCCCCCTTTCTTCCTCAGGTGTGATGGACAATTTCATCCGGCTGGCCGGAATCTCTTTCCAGGAAACAGGCCGCTCGCCATCAAAGTCAATCCGGTAGCCCATACCGTTGCGGGGCTGCCAGTCATAGCGGCTTCTGTTTTCTTTGGGGAACAGCTGCGCCATGATGGCGGCAATAGGCCCCCCGTGGGTGACAACCAGGAAGTCTCCCGCCGGAAGCAGCTGCTGCCAAAAGGCCGCCAACACCCGCCGCGTCATGTCCTCCCCGCTCTCTCCGCCGGGGCATCGGTTTTTATCGTTGTCTCCGGAGATCCAGTCCCGATACTCCGGCATCTCCCGGAGATCACAGTAGGAATGCATCTCAAAGTCGCCGAATGCCATCTCCCGAAGCTCCGGCACCGCCGTATGGGGCACTTCGCCCCAGATCAGCTGCATCGTTTCCTCCGTGCGGGCAAGACCGGTGGTGTACACGCGCAGTCCGGCAGTTTCCGGATATACCATGGACTCCCGCAGACGTTCCAACCCTGCCCGTCCCGCGTCGGACAACGGCAGATCGGTGGAACCGCAATACAGCCAGCGCTCATTTGCCTCGGTAATCCCGTGGCGGATCAGATAGACACGCTTCATTTCAGCACCTGCGGAATGCCGCAGAACAGCCGCGTCACATGCTCCGCCCGGTCCGCCAGACCGCACAGCAGACGGCCAACCGCTTCCCGCCAGGCCCGGAGCTCCCCGTCCGTTGGAACCACGCCGCAGGAGATGTCGGTACAGAGAATCACCGCGTCCTCCCGGAACGGACACACCGGCTCCATCCCCCGCCTGACGCAGGAGAGCACGTACCGCTCCAGATGGCAGAAGCAGCGTTTGGAACCGTCCAGCTCTCCGTCCTCACCGCACACAAAAATATCCTCGTCCTCCAGCCCGTACCGGGCACGGGCATAGGCCTCTTTTCCCTGATAGGCCCCTCCGATAATCAAATCCATTTCGGTCTCTCCTTTGTTCCCGCGGGCATTATCCCTGTATATTTCCGTCTTCGGCACTACAGCAGCGCCAGCGCCGCAATGCCGCACAGCTCCCCGATGGTGATGGCGTAACCGGAGATGTCTCCGGACATGCCGCCCAGTTGGCGGCGGCCCTGCCCAATCGCCAGCCCCGCACCGAAGGCGGCTAAAAGTCCGCAAAATCCCACCGGACCCCCCAGCGCGATCATCCCACCCGTAACGGCAATCAGGGCGGCCATCACTGTGGGTGCGTACCAGGGGCGGAGATTTCTCCGGAATTCCCCCGCATAGCTGCTCCCCGGCATGGGCTCCAAGCCGAAAACAGCCGCTGCGGAGCACAGGCGGGACACCACCGGGATCAGCACAAGGTACAGCCGTCTGCCGCCAGTCAGATCCGCCGCGTCGAACAGCGAAACCTCCGTCAGCAGCAGAAGCACAATGCAGATCACCGCAAAGGAGCCAGTACGGGAATCCTTCAGGATTTTTCGTCGCTCTTCCAGATCCCGCCGGGACAGGATGGCGTCACAGCAGTCCATAAAGCCATCCAGATGAATAAAGCCCGTCAACAGGAACGGCACGGCAGTGAGGAACACCGCCGTCAGAAGCGGCGGACACGCAGCCCGCATCAGAAGCCAGGAGACAGCGGCCCAGATTCCCCCGATCAGCGCGCCGATCAGCGGAAAGCAGAGCAGCATAGCGCCCCGGAGGGCGTCGTCCCACTTCCGGTACGGGCAGGGCACGGCAAAAAACATCCCCCAGGCCATAAAGAAGGCTGTGGCAATTTTTTTCACAGCGGCAGCGCCCCCTTATGCATCGTATAGCTACCGGCGCAGACCTCCACAACCGTGTCGCAGCACTCCGCCAGCGCCCGATCTACCCGGGCAAGCCCCCGGCGATACCGCTCCGTCAGTTCCTCAAAAAGCCCGGCGTCGGAATAGAGGAAATCGCTGACAAACACAGCGTTGCCCACCTGCCCTGCGAATTGGCGCAGCTCCGCCGCCACCCGCTCCGGGGCGGCATCCAGATCCACCGTCCCATCAGGACGGAACATTTCGTTGGCCAACAGCGCGGTCACGCTGTCCAGCAAAAAGCAGCCCGCCCGGTCCGCGCCGGAAAGACACCCTAGAATTTCCCTTCCGCACTCGATGGTCTCAAAGCCCAGGCCCGCCCGGTCCGCCACATGGCGGGCAACGCGGGTGCGATCCTCCTGATCTCCGGGGATCATGGTGGCAACGTAGTATCGCTTTCCGCTCCCCGACAGGGTAACCGCCAGATTCTGAGCGAGAGAGGATTTTCCGTTTTTGCAGCCGCCCGATATAAACACCGTCATACGCTGAAACTATCCTTTTCCCGGATTTCGTCCAGATATCCGTCATTGATGGACGCCTGTTCAAAGGTTGCCATTCCGTTCATGGCGGCGCAGGCGGCGTACATCACCTCAAACGCAATGGGGCAGCCGCTTCCCTCTCCCAGACGCATGCCCAGCATCAGCCAGGGGTCCAAACCCAGCTCGCCGATGGCCAGAGCATAGCCCTTTTCATAGGAGGCATGGGACGCAAACAGGTACCCCTGCGCCTCCGGGCACAGCCGTACGGCACAGAGCGCCGCCACGACGGAAATAAACCCGTCGATCACCGCCGGCAGGTGATGGGCGGCGGCCCCCAGAAAGGCACCGCACATGGCGGCCAGATCCAGTCCCCCGACCTTGGACAGCACATCCACCGGATCGCCGGGGTCCGGCCGGTGCAGGGCAATCGCCCCGTCGATCACCTGCTTCTTGCGCGCAAAGGACACGTCGGTGATGCCGCCTCCCCGGCCTGTGACGGACTCCGCACCCGCTCCGGTCAGCGCGGCCAACACCGCCGAGGAGGTGGTGGTGTTGCCGATCCCCATCTCCCCTACGCCGATCACGTCCACGCCGTCCGCAGAAGCCTCCGCCGCCAATCGGGCCCCTGCCAGTATCGCGCGGACGGTCTCCTCCCGCGTCATGGCGGGCTCCCGGGCAAAATTCCGGGTCCCCGGCGCCACGCGGAGATTCACAATCTGCGAACAGTGATAGGGGCACACAATTCCCAAATCCGCAACAACCACTTCACATCCGAAAGACTTCGCGATGGAAGACATCCCCGTCAGGCTCCGGGTCATGTTCACCGCCTGGGCGGCGGTGACGGATTGCGGTGCTGAAGACACGCCCTCGTCCACAACACCGTTGTCTGCGCACAGCACCAGAATCCGCTTGCGGGCAATTTGGTTTCGCACCTGTCCCGTAATGCCGGCAAGCCGGATGGAGATATCCTCCAACTTGCCGAGACTGCCCGGCGGTTTTGCAAGCCGTGCCTGCCGTTCCTCCGCCTGCGTCATGGCTTCCCGGTCCAAGGGCCGAATCATCTGAATAAGGCGTTCCAGTTCTTCCTCCATGATATCATCTCCAAGCTGTTGATCATTCTTTGTAGTCAATGCCGCGCCTCCGTTCCCCACAGTGCCCGGCGCTGGACCCGAACGGCACTCTCCCGAGCCGCTCGGTCCCTGGAGGACAGTTCGTGGGCCAAAAATTCCGGATTGATGCGCTCCACGACCTCCCCCACACAGGGGTCCGTCCACGGCTCGTGGCGGTCAATCTGAAGAATATGGCCGTAGCTCTCGCCAAACCGGGTCAGATAGTCCGCCGCCAGATGCTCCGGCAACGATCCGGTATGAGCGCGCACGTAGGCGCCGGAGAGGGACTGGTGCAGGTGAACACCCCGGATACAACGGGCAAGGCTTCCGTGCCGGTCCAGCATCCGGAGGATATACTCCGCCCCATCCCGTTGGGAGCCCAGCGCAGGGTTGGTGTTCATCAGGTGCCCGGTGTCCAGCAGAATGCCCTTGTCGGATGCGTGGATGGCGTCCAGCAGCCGCTCTGTCAGAGCCGGGTTCGTAAAAGTGAAGCCGGGCCACCACTGGTTCTCCACCAGGATGGCGAAGGGGTAGTCACGCCCGTCCGTCAGAGCGTTGATCAGCTCGGCGGCCGCGTCGATCACCGCTGTGTCGCCGTGCACCCAGCGATAGGTATATCCCTCCTCAATGGAGACATCCGAAACGTGGAACACCACGTACCGCGCATGCAGCCGCTCCGCCCGGGCCAGATCCTGCCGGTACTGTTCCATCAATGCGTCCGGGCCTGTTCCGCCATAAAAGGAGACATAGCTCTCCCGACTGCCGAATTTTCGGAGCAGGGCGGCTTCGTCTGCCCGCCAGAAATCCAGCCAGTCCGGATAAAAAATCAGATGGTAGCCGACCGACAGCCCTTCCGGCAGCTGCCGGAGGGTATCGTCACCGCCCCAGATGGCCTCAATGCCGTCACAGCCCAGCTCCGCGCAGCTGCACTTCAGCTCCTCCACATTCTGATACTCCCCCACGCTCTCCGCGTAGACCGGGAAACTGATCAGTTCATTCACGAGAACCCTCCCCGGCGGTTTCCTCCGCCCGGATGGCGGCCCACCTTCGATCCGCCGCCACGTCCACGATCACCGGCAGCAGACACAGCGACAGATAGGCCGCATAAACGGTGAGGGAAAGGGGCTGCGCGCCCATGCCCCGGATCGACGGAAAATACCGCCAGTAGATTCCGCCCAGTGCTTTCCCAATCAGGATATAGCCCCCGCAGGCCAGCAGGAAGAGCAGCGCCGCCCGGTCCCGGCGGTCAAAGCGGTAAATGGAAAAGGCGGTTCTGCCCGGCAGACCGTATCCCCGGCTTCTCATGCTGTCCGCCGTCTCGATGGCGTTTTCCAGCGCCCAGGTCACCATGATCGAAAGAATGGTCAGTCCGTGCTTCGCCCTTTGAAGGAGGCTTCCGTCAGAGACATCCCGCCCCACACAGCGCTGGGCATTGGAGACGGTGTGAATCTGTGCCTGGAATTTGGGAATAAACCGCAGCGTCATCGACAGCACCAGGGACAGGGCCGGAATGATTCGTCCAAAGAGGTAGACAAATTTATCCGAGGTCATGACCGCGTTGTAGCAGCTGAACCAGCAGATTACGCTGACCAGCATGGCAGCCGCCGCAACCCCATAGGCGATGGACTCCATTGTCAGCGGATTGCCGGAGGGCAGGTAGGTGAGAATTGTCTCCCCCGCGTGGTTAAACGCCGGGTTGAGCAGCGCCGTCACCGCCATCAGCGGAAGAAGCGCCAGAAAGTTGAATCGCACCGCCCTGCGTCCGTTGAGGTAGATGGAATACGTAAAGGCGCACACCAGAGACACGGTCAGGCAGACCGGGTGCAAAAAAAACATGGAACACAGCAGCACCAGCGCAAAATACAGGAAATTAACCAGAGGGTGAAATCCGGAAAACGTATCCTTATTCTTCATGTTTTCAATTGGCCGTGGCGGAGTAATAGCCCCCCACGTCCACCCCCAGATTACAGGTGTACACCAAGTTCACCATGTCGCCGTCATGGAGCTGATAGCGGGAACAGCCATAATTCGGGAACCAGTCGTTGACCTTGTACATCCAGCCGGACAGCTCCCCGCAGTCAAATTCATAGAGGTTGTTGATTCCCTCGATATAGGCAGAGTTGTAGATAGGGGTATTTTCGTACTCCATCTGGATTCCCTGTTGCTTGCAGGTTCGAATCAGCACGTTGAACACGCTCTCGCCCTCGTAGAACGTTGCCTGCGTGGGCTTCAAAATCCAGCCGTCCGACGGAACCAGTTCTTTCTTCTCCGGGTCCAGCCAGTCCAGGTTGTCATTGATGGTGGCACAGGAGATGGAAAGTGTGCAGGTATACTCCTGATCCGTCACCACCGCGTCCTGGGGCTCCACGGGTACGGGTTTTCCCTCCGGCACCGGGTCTGTCTGATACTTATCCTTCCCGGTGGAGGGGTCGATTGCCATGCCCTCGGACTCCGAATATTTTTGGTCGCCCTTCTCCACGTCGGAGACTCCGCCGCTGAGCTTCGCCGCGGCGGCCTCCTTCTCCGTGGCGGTCATGGTGCTTTCCGTGCCGGAGGCCGCGGGCTTCTTCACCTGAGCGGTCTGCTTCTGATTCACCTGATGGGAATCCGAACTTTTCGCGTCGGTGCTCTGCGTGGACTTGTCCGGCACGGCGGAAGAAGCGCCCCCGCTTCCCGCCGCCTCCGCGGAGGAGTCCGCCTGGCTGCCGGAACCGGTCTCGGGAGCGGAGGCAACCGCCGACGTCGATGCCGACGCGCTGCCGGCAGCACTCCAGCCCTGCAGGCCGGGGGAGTTTCCCCCGTAGTAATAAGCCGCGGAAAGAACCATCACCCCCACGATCGCCAGGGCGATCTTCCCCCGATTGCGTTTCAGCAAAGGAAACATGATATCACCTCTTACAGAAGATTTGACTGGCTCAGCAGGTTATAGACCATCTGCGACACTTCGCACCGCAAAATGGCATCGCCGGGCCGGACATTCAGGTCGCTGCTGTCCAGGATTCTCTTGTCATAGCAGAAGGCCAGGCTGGGCCAGGCCCAAGTAGAGCATTTCGTATAATCCCCGAACTGTGCCAGCACGTCCCGGGATGTGGCGGTGTCATATTCGGTCTGCATGCCGCAGAGCTTTGCGGCACGGGCAATCATGACAGCCGCCTGCTGACGGGTGATGGTTCCCCCGGGCGTAAAGGCTGTGGTTGTGGTTCCGTTCACAATTCCGTAGGTATAGGCGGTACCCACATAGCCGGCACACCAGTCGGTGGATTTGACATCGGTGAACTGGGAAACCGCTTTGGGTGTCAGCCCCAGAGCCCGCACCACCACGGCGGCGAACTGGGCTCGGGTCATTGTCGCATCGGGAGAGAAGCCGGTGTCAGTGACGCCCTTGAGAATATTGCGAGAGGCCAACGCCTCAATGGCAATCTGATTTTGATGGGATTTGATGTCCGCGAAGGTAGTCCCCGCGTTGACGACGGGCGGCACGCTCACGTCCGCGTTTTTCCCCGGCAGTCCCGACCCTGCGATCTGAGTGGAATCCCCGCTTTCTCCCACAGAGATGGCATCGCTCATGCGGTACAGACTGTTTTTACCGTTTTGGGCGCGCTGCGCCGCCACCAGAGCGTAAAATGCCTGCTCCGTTGCCATTTGGTTGGCACCGCTGCCGCCCACCGTGTGGCGGAAGCCTGCCCCCTGGGTGTAGTAGCTCAAAATATTGTCCGCAAGCGTGTTCCCATTTTTCACAAAATGGGAATCACTCAAGGAGATTCCCAGCTCATCCAGCGCCACCAGAACCTGTGCGCTGCTCTCCACATTGGAGGTACTCCAGGAGGAAAACCCTCCGTCACTGCTCTGCTGCGCGGAGAGCCAGGCAAGCGCCTTCGCGGTTGCCGCCTTCACCTTTGCCTGGTCCTGATACTTGGCCAGCGCCTGCAGCGCCATCCCGGTGATGTCAGGGTCCGAAGTGCTGTCCGCGGTGGCGGAGGATGTCCCGCCGAGCAGGGACCATCCGCCGTCCGACAGTTCACACGCCAGGATCCGGTCAATGTACATCTGCCGGGTGGCCTGCGTCTTTGCTTCGGAATTTTGCGGCATTGGGTAGTTCCGGGAATCCAGGGCGATCAGGGCCCAGATCGGTCCATTGAGTCCCTGCCAAATGGTCTTGTCATAATCGCCCAGCGGTTGGGTCAGATTGTAGCCTCCCACGTCCCTGGCGTCCTTTCCGATGGACGAAAGCGCTACAATCACGCGGGAATATTCCGTGTATTTCTTGGTGCTGAGAACCCCCTGGCAATCCTTCACGGTTTGCTCCACCACGGCATAATAGTTCTGATAATACTCGTCCGGAACACTGTATCCGCTGCGCGCCAGCCCCAGTACCACCCATTCCCCGCCGATGGAGCCCACCTGCGGAGATTTCACAAGCTGATACAGGTAGGATGCCGTGTCCTCCATCGCCGCATCCAGCACGCTGTCGGATGCGGCCAGAGCAGGAGCCGACAGCCCCAGCAGCACCGTCGCCGCCAAGGCCAGGCACAGACGCCTGAATATTTGTTTCATTATGGGTCAATCCTCCCCTTCTCTTCCCTTATCCGGCCTTACATCACCTTTACAGGCTCTGCCGGCGGATAAGTGCCAATTACTCCGCCACGTTCCGGCAAAAGCGCATCAGAACAACCGCCGTTTGGGCGCGTGTTGCGCCTCCGTTCGGTGCCAGAGTGGTGGTGCTGGTGCCCTTCAAAAGCCCCTTCGCCCCAGCCCATTTCATGGCGCTCATTGCCCAATCCGCAACACTGCTTTCATCCGTATAGCCGCCGAGTTCCGCAGATCCGGCGGTGTCAAACTTGCGATATGCGGCGTAACGGTACAGGATCGCAGCCAACTGCTGGCGGCTCAGCCGTTCGTCAGGTCCAAACCGACCGCTTCCGAATCCGGCGGCAATTCCGCTGGCAGAGGCCCAGTTGACCGCGTCTGCGTCGTACCGGCTGGCAGCTACATCGACGAATCCGGAACTTCCGGTCACCGCCGGACTGCCGGCCATCCGATACAGCACCTGCACCAGCATTCCACGGGTCATTCCCGCCCCGGGGGTGAACGCCGTATCTGCCGTACCCCGCATCAGGCCGTTGGCGGACACGTATGAAACCGCGTCATAACACCACGCACCGGAGGGAACATCCGCAAAGGACGCAACTTTTCCGGTTGTCACGGCAAAGGCGCTCAGATGCGTCACCGCCACTTCGGCATACCTGCTTCCGCCCACCGAAACAATCTTTCCCGGAAGAACTTCCACCCGGCCGCTGTCGGACACGCTTACCACGCGGTAGAACGAACCCTCCCGGAAGGTGTCCTCCACTGGAATGTCAAGGGTCAGCGTCCCACCGCCAAAGGAGGAAATCGTGCTTCCGCCGGAGGTAACTATTACCCGCACAATGGCGGCATCCGTCAAATCCTCTCCCTCCACCTGCAGATCGGAGGCGGACACGCTCTCCAAACTCAAGGAGAACTCGCTGCCGGCCGCCTGTGCCGCCAGTGAGGACAGCGTACTGTTTGGAAGGGTAACGATGCCGTTGGAGGTGGTCACCGCCAGACTTGCTCCGGTGCCGCTGTCGGCCAGCGCCTTCGCTCCGCTCCGGCTCACAGAAACAACCGTTTTGCTTACACTTTGGGCGGCGTCCGCCGCGATGGTGACGCTTCCGGTTCCGTTCTTTTGCACAGAGGTAAGCGCCGTACTCAGATCGCTCTGGGACACCGTTGACCGGGCGCCCCCGCCGGAAACCGTCACCTCCGGCGTAATCACCGTGGTGCCCGATGCCGCCTCAACGGAGGTCACGCTGCTCCACTTCTCGGAACCGTATTCCTTCGTATAGTCGTCAGAATAAAACCAGATTACCGAGTCTCCGTCGCCAAGGGTGTATTCCCGGCAGTTGTCGGTGACAACGGTGCCGTTTGCCATATACAGCCAGCCCGAATTCTCCCCGTGGTCGAACTCGCTCAGGGCGCCGATGGACTGAATATACCCCCGGCTCTTTTCCACATACGAGATCCCCGCCGCATCCAGTGCGTCCAGTACCGCGCTGCCGGAGCTCAGGGTAACCGTCTGACTCACCAGCGTGGAATACGAGGAGGGAGAGCCTTTATATGTGCAGTCATCATCGGTGTCGTTTTCCGGGACCTTTACCTGAAGCCGGACGGAAATCGTGGTCGGGACTGTCCCGCCGGAGGAAGTATCCGCAGTCAGAGAAAACTCGAACGACTTTGCCTTATGGCCGGTGGCCTCGCTCTGCGTCACGGTAAAGCTGCCGGTGCCAGAGACGTATCCCGACGCGGCGGCCGTATAGGTATAAGTTCCGGCGGGAAGGTCAAAGGAATTGCCCGCAATCGCCGTCTGTCCCGCCACCGTCACAACCGTTCCGGCGGGACTGGCAGAGAAGCTCACAGGGCAGCCCTCCGCCTCCTTGGTCCGAACCGCAAAGATGCTGCCGGAGTCATTCTTATAATAGATCGTCCCGTCACTGCCGCAGACCGCACTGGAGACACAGTAGCCCGACTGGATGGGAACATACAGTGTGGAGACCGACAATGTGCCCGCTCCCGGGTCAGCCTTCGCCACCAGCAGTGGTCCGGTGGAGCTGTTAACCGTGCCGTACAGATAGAGTGCTCCGTCTCCGCTCTCATAGGCCGAAGAGAGCAGCCAGGAGCTTAGGGACGCGGCGGGCAGCGCTGCGGAGGCAACCACCTGCAGCGTCTCAGCGCTGCACTGATACAGCCGAAAATCGCCATACTTTCCGCCGCTGAAATAAACGTTCCCGCCATACACCACCGGAGTGCTGGTTGATGCGCCGCCGGTGCAAAAAACAGCGGACTTCAGATCGGAGAACGTTCCGTCCTGCCCAACCGCGGCAGAGCCAAGGCTCCCGTTTTTGGTAGTCCAGTAGACCCGCCCCCCGGAGTACGCGACGGAGCATCGGACATCCCCGTCAACAACAGCCGTGTCGGCCAGTGCGCCGCTGTCTTTCCGGAAGGAATACAGCGTACCGCCGTCTGAACCCACGATCACATAGTCCCCGGCCAGCGCGGCCCCCGCCCAGTAGAAGGGCTGACTTCCGGCATACGTCCAGGAGGCATATTTGCTCTCGTCCGTCCGGGTGGAATCTTCATCCGTCACCGGAATGCAAACGAAGTGGGAAACCCCCGAGGTACAATAGAAACTGCCGTAGAGATAGCCTCCGCCGTAGGTCAGCGGACTTGCGTCCTGACCGCCCAGCGAGTCGGTGTACAGCCAGAGGGGAGTCAGATCCGAGGCGCGGAAGGCCTGCACCTTTCCGCTGTTCAGCGGAACGAAGATCATGCCGTCTCCGTAAGTCGGAGCGGTATAGGTAAAGGCGGAAGAGCCCGCCATATCGGCACTGGCCACGGTGCTGCCGTCGGCCAGGCTGCATTTGTAGATCTTAGTGCCGCTGATATAGACCAGGCAGCCGTCCACCAGAATCTGGGGACTGGGCGCGTTGGCAACGGTTCCGTTCTCCGCCGTCCCCGCCTCCTTACTCCAAAGCAGTTCTGCTTCCGCCGCCGTGCGGGGCGTCTGCGCAGAGGTGACGGCCAGATTGTCGTTCCCACCCCGGAAGCCCGGCCAGGACGCGGCGACCTCCGACGGCTGTGTACCCGCCTCCGTCACATAGCCGTAGCGGGAGGCGGTATATGTATAGCTCTCCCCGCTCCTCAGGGTCGTATAGCTGGTACCGGAAGAGGGCTCCACCTGCGTGCCGCTGCCGTCGCTCAGGGTGAGCACCGCATCGGAGGGACTGACGGCAAAGGCGCAGGACGCCGCCGCAACGCCGGTCACAGTCAGGGTATAGGTTTTCGAAACGGTCCCGTCGGCGCTGGCCACCTTCACGGCAAACTTATTCTCTCCCGGTGAGATGGGATAAGAGGAGGCAGGCGCGGTGTCATTCACCGTAACGGTGCTGCTGGCGGTGTCCCCTCCGGCCAGGGCGCTCAGGCTGATTTGGGAACCGGCCAGCGCCGTGGCAGTATAGTTCTCCGCATCGGCGGAGAATGACGGGCTCAGCGCCGTGCTGTCGGAGAGCGACAGCGATTGCAGCGCAACGCCCCGAACAACGGTGACCTCATAGCTTTTGGAAAGCTGGCCGGAGGAAACCGGCGGAGTCACCTTGAATACCAGGCGATTGGTACCTGCCGTCAGCGCCACAGCGGTCCAGGTCTCGCTGTCGGGGGATATGGAAACGGACGTTCCGCCGTTGTTGGAGACCGACACATCGGAGGCAGAATCCGCCGCCAGCTTCACGCTGACCGCATCCTTCCCCCAGCTTTGGTCGGGAAGCGTATAGCTGGTCACTGAACTGCTGAACTCCGGGGTCAGAGTCAAGCCCTGCACCGTCAGACCGGTGGCCTGATTTGCCGTGGTACTCCCTGCGTCACCCACCACGATGCGGCAGTACGGCAGGAAAAACGGCTCATTCCCGTTGCCGATCTGCTCGCCCGAGTATTGCGCGGACAGATAGTAAGTGCCCGCTGTATCGAAGGACACCGTCACCTTTCCGTTTTGGTCGGTCGTCTTCCCGGGCTGTCCGCTATTATCCAGCAGCATCAGCGGGGCATCCGCGATCGGTACAGTATGCGCATCAATTGTGGTCTGTGGAGTGCATCCATACCACATATAGCTATATCCAATCAGCGTCAGGGGAATCTCCTGCCCCACCTCCGCCGAAATGTACGAGGTCCTTCCCGCACCGGCGTCAAACCACGCATAGGTATCCGCCCAGTTGGTCGTGTCCCGGTAGAAGAAAAACTCCACCTGGTCGCCGCCGGAAACCGCAGCCTGTCCTGGAGTATAGCCGGAGTAGTAGCCGCCGCTCAGCACGCCGTCGTTGGGGTTCTCTCCATTCACCGCAAACCCCACGCCATAGGTGGAGGTGCCGAACATCTTGCTGATGACGGAGGAAGCATTCAGATAGTCGCCACACTCGGCTTTTGTAAAATCGGCGCCGTAGCGCAGTTCATGCAGCCGTACCAGCACATCCAGCGCGGTGACGGAACCGGCGGTGGAATCATCGTTCGCATAGCCGTAGGCCGATGCCAGTCCGTAGGGCACGCTGACCGTCTCATGGGGAACCAAAAACGCCCCGCTCTGCTGGGCGCTTACGTCCACCCGAACCGGTGCGACCACCGTCACCACACAGACCGGAGGGATCATCCCCGTTTTCTTCGCACTGATCACATAAGTACCTGCGGTGTCGAAGGACAGCGCGACTGTGCCGTCGGAAGCGGTCGTCCCCACAGAAGTTCCGTTGGCGGTCACATTCGCGCCGTTTGTGGGTGAGAACACGGAATTCCAGTTGGTATCATACCCGGAGACGTTGGTCAGCGTCAGATCAGCTGAGACGCCGGTTCCCACCGTCAGCGTCCGGGCTGAAAAGACGGAATAGACCTCCGAATTCGGATAGGCCGTCTCACAAATGTATGCGTCAAGGTAATCACCGTTGGAAAGCTGCTGGTGAATACCGGACGCAGACGTTCCATTCACATAATAGCCGAAGTTGCCGCTGGTATCCCCCCAAAGCATTTTGATGGAATCCCCGTAAGTTTGATATCCGGCTGCGGCGCCGCCGGAATAATTTTCCTCGTGCAGCGCGTACAGGGCGTCATTTATGTCATAGTGATCGCTGCCGGTCAGGGTGACCTCCCTCTGAACCAAGGAACCGCGGCTCTTGCTCTTGTCCTGTTTGAAACCCGACGGAGTGCTGACGGTCGTGTAAACTGTGATCGCGCCGCTGCCTTCCGCCAGTACCGTCATCGGCAGCAGCGTCAATGCCATTGCCATAGTAAGCAGAATCGCCAATACTCTCTTTTTCATTTTCCTCTGTCTCTCTCTCAACTGATCTCAGCTCACTGCGGCTGCAGTCAGCCCCCGCGCAGAGGCGGAGGTCTTCTGATTCCGGAATGAGCCGGGCTTGTGCCGCACGGTGGTAGGAAATGGAAACGGCTGCGGAGAATCCCGTTCCAGGGTTCTCCGCAGCCAATGTTCCTGCTTTGAGTGTCTATTCGCCTATCCGGCGCTGTGCTACGCAAAGTAGGTCTTCTGACTCGCGATAGGAGGATCAAATCCTCTGCGGCAGACCGCCCGCCTTCTCAGGTTTCCCCAATGACGAACTCACGTTTGAACACCCCTTTTGGCGTTCAGGCAGCTGCCTCACGCATACAGAGCTGGTACGTCCGGACTTTCACCGGGTTCCCTCAATTCGCGCCTGCCGCTGAAAGCTGACAGTCTTACGCGAAATCACCATGCGCCTGATTTAATTTTCTATGGATCGTTTTAGACTTTACCATAGAGCGTTGAGATTTACAAGGTAAAATGAGCATTTTTCAACGGCTTCATACTTGATTTTACCATGAGACACCGGCGTTTACAACATAAAATAATCCAGTTTATAACTGAATTGCTCCTGATTTTTACCATAAAGCGCAGGGAGTTACCGCGCAAAAGAAGACGCCGCCGTCAGCTCTGCCAGTTGGCCGGATAGACCGTATAGACATACCGTGCGTGGTCAGGAGTCTGGAAGTGGATGTGACTCCCCTTGGGAATGTAAATCACATCGCCCACATTCCCCGAGACCACGCGGCCATTGATCTCAATCTCCAGATGTCCGTCCAGCACAATGTCGTACTCGTCATAAGTAAGGGTCCATTCAAATGCGGCTCCGTCTGTAAGCTCCATGACACCGCATCCCATGCGAGGCGCTTCTTCAAGCGTTGTAATGTCTTTGAGCTTTACATCTTTTCGGCCCTCAAACGGATCAAGCTCCACCGTCGCGGTCTTAATCCCGATGATTCCGCTGGGGTCCACCTGGCGTTGGCAGCTGCACTGAGAACCGCCCGCCTCTTCCATCACTTTTAAAACGATCTCTCGAATCAGATTCTCACTGATATTCATGGTTTCTCATTCCTTTCTCTGGCGAGGGCGGGCCGGGAGGTGTTTCCCGGTCCGCCCTCGCCGCAGGACCTGCCGCAAGGGCGGCGGGCCAAATGCAATGAATTTCAGCTGCGCTGAGAAATCAATCCTTGCGCAGCACCTTGTCCGGGTTGCTGTTGATCTTGGCAAGCAGCTTGGGCGCCAGTGCATTGGCCAGAATCAGAGCTGAGATGCCGGCGGTAAGTTTGCCCACGATCATCGGGAAGATCATCTCCGGATTATTGCCGGCGCAGAAGCCCAGATGGTCACCGAAAACGAAAGCGGCGGAAACGGAGAACGCGACGTTCAGCAGCTTGCCCTTGTCGTTCATGTCTCCCAGAATGTTGAACATGGCAATGTTATTGGCCAGGTTCGCCACCAGGCCGGCGGAGCCTTCCTTGTTCATTCCAAGCTTGCCGCCGATCTTTTCCAGCGCGCTGCCGAAGGTACGGGTAATCCACAGGACCATCGGGAATGCTCCGATCAGCACAACGGCGATTTGTCCGCAGACCAGAAGGCCGGATTCCAGCGGGATAATGCCGTTCTCGTCCGGCTTTGCCATAATGTCGAACAGTGGGAAGTAGATCTTCGTCTCATACTCAAACACAGCAATGGCCGTAAAGATGGTGATAATGATGGTCACGGCATTGCCGAATTTCACGAAGCCGTTGATCATCTTATCCGGCTTGCGCCACAGCCCGATTACAATCAGACCCGCAACAATAATCACGGGGATCAGGTTCTGCACAATCCGCAGGAAGCTGATCTTGTACTCCGTCATGTTCATCACCAGACCGCCTAGAATGCAGCCGATGGGAATTGTGATCAGGCCTGAGAGAACGCCGGCACCCAGGAAGGGCCGATCCTCTTTCTTGATGATAGACAGCGCGACGGGAATGGTAAATACAATGGTCGGCCCCATCATAGTGCCCAGAATCATTCCGGCAAAATTGCCGATGGAGGGATCGGACGCCAGCTTCATGGCCAGCGGATAGCCGCCCATGTCGCAGGCCAGCAAAGTCGTTGCAAACATGGAGGGATCAGCGCCAAAGATGCCGTAAATCGGCTTCAGAATGGGGCCGAGCAGAATCGCCAGCACCGGGGCGGCCGCCACAACGCCCGCCATGGCGATGGCCAGGGGGCCCATGGCATTGAAGCCTTCGTCAAACTTCTCGCCGTAGCCCAGCTTGTTTCCGCGGATCTTATCCACCGCGCCGACGATCATGAAGATCATCATAACAAACACGATCACCGTGTTGATGGACAGGCCGGACACCCAGCTTTTGATACTGTCCGTAAAAACGCTGACATTGGTAACATTGCTGACCAATTCATCGAACATAATACATTTTCCTTCTCTCCTAAAATTTATAGAGCAAAGGGAATTACAGCAGCGAGTCAAACAGTTTGGGCGACGGGCGCGGAATCACGGTGGTTCCCACCAGCATTTCTGTCTCTCTCTCCGCCGCCGCCACCGCGGCCCGGACCGCGCCCACATCGCCGGTAAAGGTCACATAGCCCTTTCCCCCGATGGCATAGCCGATCCGAATCTCAATCAGGGTGATGTTGGCCGCCTTTGCCGCCACATCCGCCGCCGTGATGGCGGACGCCACCGAATAAAACTCCAGAACGCCCACGGCGCCCCGCTCGGTCACCTGCGTTGTCATGCAGATTGCGGGAAGTACCTGGGGGTGAACATTGGGAATCATCAGCGTATCCACCACATACTCGCCGCCCCGTGCCACTCCTTCCGCCATGGAAGCCTTGACGTCCCCGGTGTCCCCGGAGACAATGACAATGTACTTGCCGGGGCAGACCGTGGAGGTGCGGAGGATCTCCACCTGCGCCGCTTTGACCATGTAGTCGCAGGTCTCGATTCCCCGGGCGATGCTGCTGAGCTCCACCATACCAATGGCTAATCTCATAATTTCACCCCTTCCTGGCAATGATGCGGGCGCCATTTTCATCGATCTCGGTTACGACGCCGCTGATGCTGGCGTGGATATTGGCGGAGATGCCGTCCGCCGCTGCGGCCAAAAGGTCGCCTTTTTCCACTGCATCTCCCACGCTCCGCACCGGCGACGCGCTTTTTCCGATATGCTGCCTGAATGGAATGCAGACCGTTTCCGGGCTGAGACTTTTGCATGCATGGGCGTGAAGCCCGTAGTAGCCGCTCAGCCCCAGCCGCATCGCCAGCCGTTCGGTGGGGGTTCTGCGCTGTTCCGAAAACTCGTGAGCCTGCGGCGCCATGTTTCTCGGCACCTGAATGCCCCGTTCCCTCAGTTCCCCCTTCAGGTAGCTGTTGACCATCCGCGGAGAAAGCCCCATCGGGCAGGCGAACATCTCGCACACGCCGCAGTCACAGCAGTTTGCCGCGTCTGCGAACGTGCGGAGGAATTCCTCGTTGTCCGTGATGGTTTTCTCCCGCCACAGACTACGCATCATCAGGTTTGGACGCATCTGATGCCCCAGCAGATAGCGGGGGCACAGATCGGTGCACATCCGGCACTGTATGCAGGCACTCTTGGTCTGGCGGCGAATGGTATCCATGGGTGTTTCCGCCCGGCGGATCAGGTAGTGATCCACGGGCAGCACAATGAGATTCCCGGTAGTCTTGGTCACCACGGCCGAGGCGATGGCCGCCCGATCCGTCAGCTTTTTCCCCATCATCGGACCGCCGACAATCAGGGAATACTCCGCGATTTTGGGGTCTGCCGCAGCCACACACTCCGTCAGGGGCGTGCCGATGGGGACCTTGAGCATGATCGGTTCCCCCACCTCACCCACGATGGAAAGGTATTTTTCCGTCACGGGAATTCCCTGAATGGCATCCAGCACTGCCAGTACGGTGCCCACGTTATCCACCACACAGCCCACGTCCAGCGGCAGTCCCCGCTCGGGAACGCAGCGCCCCGTCACCTGAAAAACCAGGGTCTGCTCGTCGCCGGCGGGATAAAACGTGTTCATCTTGAACAGCTCCACCGGGGCGCTCGCCTTGGCAATGGAAGCTTCCAGCGCCTGAATCTCGGGGGCATACTTTGCCTTCAGGGCGATCACCGCGTGTTTTGCCTCCAGGTGTTCGGCCACGGCAATGGTGGCGGCGATCACTCTGTCCGGAAACGTGCGGCACAGATACTTGTCGGTCTCGATGAGCGGCTCGCATTCGGCGGCGTTTACAATGAAGTACTCCGCCTTGGCCGAGAGCTTCACATGGGTGGGAAACCCCGCGCCTCCCTGTCCAACCACTCCCGCGGCTTTGATTGTTTCAGTTAAGTTCATGTTCTTCCCCTTACAGTAAGCTCATGTCGATTTCCTGATCGTCCACGATGCCCACCACGGTGGCATCTACAGGAATATTCGCATCTCCAGCCGCGTTCCGGGCCGAGCTTCCGCTTACGATAAGAACTTTTTCACCCACGCCGGCGCCGATGATATCCGCCGCCACCATAGGTGCCTCCTGCCTGCTGTCGTCCAGGACATTCAGCGGCTGCACCACCAGCAGCTTCAGCCCGTTCAGCTTTTCTTCCTTGCGTGTCGCCCAGATCGTACCAATCACTTTTGCGACTTTCATGACGCTTCCTCCCTGTTATGCCGCCGTCAGCAGTCTACGCTCGGACGATTTCAATGCCATGAGCTTTGGCAAGGTCGCGGGCGAGGTCGGTGAGAATTGTCTTCTCGCCAATGCAGATGCGGGTGACTTTGCCTTCCTTACATGCAATCAGATCTCGTTCCGTTACCACTCTCTTCGCAAACCGCTGCTCCTTCGGGGGATTGGCGGTTACCGTTGGCGCGTCCTGGCGGTCGGAGCATTCCGGTTCGGGAGCCCGCGACATTTCGACGCCCAGAATGGTATCTTCCAGCTCCTCCCCGGGGCAAATCAGGGCGCCGGACGCAGTGAGGATTTTCAGTTTCTCCTCCAGCATGGAGTAATAGACCGCGGGCGCAGTGGAGGTATACCGATAAAGCTCCACCTCTTCCCGGGGGATGAAAACCCGCTTGCCCAGCAGCAGCGCTCTGGATGCCATCCGGGTATAGGGTGTGTCGCAGGTCCCGGTGGCGATTTTGGCCAGGGCTTCGTTGGTCAGCCCGTAGAGAATCACAGCATCGTAATCGGCGGCGTCACACTGATAGTCCTGCTGCAGGGCGCAGGCGGTGGCGTAACACCGGCCTAGTCTTTTGCTCTCCAGCATCTGATGGCAGTGATTGCCGTGCTCCTGCGTCAGAATCAGAAGTCCCGGCTTTTTGCCGCCCTCGCAGGCACACTCCTGCAGCTCCGTCTGAGCAAGCTTCTCCGCCACGCGGGTCACAATTTGGTCAATGAGGGTCTGGTCCATATGCGTTCCCTCCTTTCCAAGGATTAAATAATGCAGTTCATAGCAATTCCGGTGGGCGTTACGAAGAACGGATTCTTCGGTTTGATGGTCCGAATCCCGGTCACTTTCTCAAACACGGTCTCGATTCCCGTGAGGCAGCAGGTTCCGCCGCACAGATAGATGGTGTCCACACTGCTTTTGTCAATATAGCGATTCACTATGGTCGCCATCTTCTCGATGACCGGGCAGACAACGGGTAAAATCTCCCGGTGACGGGCGTAATCCTGCTTAATGGCCTCGGCCTCTTCGAAGGAAATGTGATAATTTCCCGCCAGAACCAGAGACAGGTGCGTGCCTCCGGTGGGTTCATCCTCCGTCCGCACCACTTTCCCGTCCCGCAGAACCGCAAGGCCTGTGGTGCCGCCGCCGATATCCACCACCACACCGTTGTCGATCTGATAGATGGCATTGGCGGCAGACGGCTCATCCAGAACCGCCGTCACTTCGAAGCCGGCACCCTCCGCTACATAGGTGTGGGTTCGTACGCTGGATTCCGTCCCCGCGGGCATGGCGATGGCGCAGTTGACAAGCTCGGTGTCAAGGCGCCCTTCCAGCTTCTCCTTGAGCTCCCGGACAATGCGCAGCGCACCGGTGTAGTCAACCACCACGCCGTCCCGCAGGACGCCCGCAGCCCGCTTTTCGCAGGCAATGGGGTTGTTGTTCTCATCCAGCACCACCACGACGATGAATGCGGTGCCCAGATCCACGCCAACCTTCAGCCGGCGGGAAACCGGCCGAAAGGTCTCAAGCTCGGATTTTTCCACCCGGTCCATATAGGAATTCACTCGTTTCAGATCCATCCGTCACCCCTCCGAAAAAATCACAGGCTCTGCCGGAGCACGCGCCCCAGGGTGAAGCCGCTCACCTGGGCGGCGTTTGCCTCGTCAAAGTCAATGTGCATCCGGTTGCGGGATTTCCTGCTCACCCGGACAATGACATCCCGGAACACCAAGGGCCGGTCGGTCAAAATCTCCACCGACACCCGCTGGTGATCCTCCAGATTCATCACTTCCGCCGTTTCCGGCGTCAGGTGAATATGGTTGTGGGCGATCATCACGCCCTGTTTCAGCTGGATGCTCCCCTTGGGGCCCTCGATAACGATGGCTCCGGAACCCTCCACGTCGCCGGACAACCGAACCGGCGCCTGAACGCCAAGCTCCATGCAGTCACTCCGGGAAAGCTCCACCTGAGTTTTGGCGCGGATGGGGCCCAGCACCGCGATGTGATCCTTGCGTCCCTTCGGACCCACCAGAGAGACCCGCTCCTCGGACAGAAACTGTCCCGGCTGAGACAGCGGGCGCTTGGGTGTCAGGGTCATTCCGGGGCCGAACAGGGTCTCCACATCGGCCTGCGTCAGATGCACATGCCGGGCGGAAACCTCCACCTCCACCAGCCCGGCTCTGGGGATTGCCCCCAGAACCGCGGCTACGATTTCTTCCATTCCGATTAACTCCTTCATTGGTACTGGCCGTTCAGGTACATGCACATCATGATATGCATGGCGCTGGACAGGCGATTGAGCTCTTCCACAATGTCCCTGCGCCCGCACTGATTGTTTTCCCAGAACGCCTCTACGGCAGCCACCTCGGTCTCGCGGACAGCGGCGCGCAGCTGATTGAGCAGGGCGTAATCCCGTCCCATGGTGTAATCCGGGAGTACCATCGGCTTCACGCCGAAGAACTTCTGTGGATTGTGGGAGCGCTCCCGGAGCTCGTCATGCGTCAGTCCAATGACGGTGTCTTTCTGGAATATCTCATCCAGCACATCGCAGCGCATCATCTCGCGCAGCGTGTGCAGGACATCCGCCAGGTCGTCGATCAGCTTTTTGCTGCCGCCGCCCTCGGCAATGAGCGCCTGATCCAAAACCACCAAAGCCTGCAGGGAATCCAGTTTGCCCCGGAACAGGATTCTGGGGTGATCCTTGGGCACCAGCTTGTTTCCGACCAACTGCGTCATATGCTCCGGTTTTTCCAGATAAAAGGCTCCCGTTTCATAGTCGATGTACTTCGGCTTGGGCATAGCCGGCGCCGTTTGCGCCACTTCGGGCACGGGAGGGAGTTCGGTCGCCACGATCCGCGGTGCCGCACCGTTTCCCTCTCCCTTGCCGATCTTGATTTTACGCTGCTGCAGGTATTCGCGGGCAGCGGGAGTCAAGAGTTTCCCCTCCGGCACGAAGTAGGTGTCCGGCTGCGTATTGCGCAGCTCCAGACGGAGCTGTTCTTCTGTGATCGCTTTCAAGCACTCCACCCCTTTCGGTCGGTCTTAACGGACATGATTCCGCCTCGTTACTTGTCCAGAGTGGGAAGAATAAACTCCACTTCCTCGTGGGGACGGGGAATCACATGCACGGAGATCAGCTCACCCACACGCTCGGCCGCAGCCGCGCCTGCGTCCGTGGCAGCTTTGACAGCGCCGACATCGCCGCGCACCATCACAGTTACCAGTCCGCCGCCCACATGCTCCTTACCGATCAGGGTGACATTCGCGGCCTTGACCATGGCGTCCGCCGCCTCGATGGAGGCAACGAGACCCTTGGTCTCAATCATTCCAAGTGCCTGCGTCGTATTTGACATAATAGTACGCTCCTTTTACCAGCTTATTTCGAAGTGCCTTTGCCCAGAGTGGGGAGAATAAACTCCACTTCCTCATGGGGACGGGGGATCACATGGACGGAGATCAGCTCGCCCACGCGCTCGGCCGCAGCCGCGCCCGCGTCCGTGGCAGCCTTGACAGCGCCGACGTCGCCGCGCACCATCACGGTCACCAGTCCGCCGCCCACATGCTCCTTGCCGATCAGGGTGACATTTGCGGCCTTGACCATGGCGTCCGCCGCCTCGATGGAGGCAACAAGACCCTTGGTCTCAATCATTCCGAGTGCCTGTAACGTTGACATAGGATAAATCCTCCTTTAAAGTCTTTTGGCTTTACGCAGTCTGTAGTTGCGCGATAATTCGTTTCACGATGGTCTCCACATCCTCGGAAGAAACCTCCCGCTTCATCCGGCAAATGCCGTCGGAGCAGTCGGGCACCTCAGCGCGGATCTGTTCTATCTCCTTGATGCCGTATCCCACATAGCGCAGGTTCATCAGGTGCTTCGGCCCCACGTTCTCCGATGTGGAGGAGCCGCCCACCGCGCCGCAGCCCAGCGTCAGCGCGGGCATCAGTCCGGTAGTGGCGCCGATGCCGCCCAGCGAGCTGGGGGTGTTCACCATCACGCGGGAAGCTGGCACACGAGTGGCAAAATAGTCCACCATACTGTCGTCGCTGGTATGGATGGAGAAGGTGTGGCCGGCGCCCTCATAGTGAAGCACTTCACAGACCCGCTCACAGACCTCCTTGTAGTCCTTCCCGGTGAAGAAGGCAAGAATGGGCGCCAGCTTCTCGTTGGAATAGGGATGGCCCCGTCCGATGCCGGTCTCCCGGGCCACCAGGACCCGTGTTCCGGCGGGTACGGTGTCCAGCCCGGCCAGCTTGCAGATGGTCTCCACGCTCCGACCCACGATCTCGGGGTTCATGGTGCCGTTGGCCCGCAGGATAAACCGGCCCAGCTTGTCGCTCTCCGCCTCGGAAAGGAAATACGCACCCTGGCGCTCCATCTCGGCCCGGACGGCGCTTACCATGTCCTCATCGCAGATAATGGACTGCTCTGAAGCGCAGATCAAGCCGTTGTCGAAGGTCTTGGAGTCCATAATCCGCTTGACTGCGACCTTCAGATCACAGGTCTTTTCCAGGTAGGCCGGGCCATTGCCGGGGCCGACGCCGATGGCGGGCGTTCCGGACATATAGGCCGCGCGCACCATGGCGGAGCCGCCGGTGGCAATGATCATGGAGACATCCCGATTTCTCATCAGATTGTCGGTGGCTTCCATGGTGGGGATGGAGATGCAGGATACCAGATCCTCATTTCCACCCGCCTCGCTGATCGCCTGACGGATCACCTTCACCGTCTCCAGCGTGCAGCGCAGGGCGCTGGGATGGGGTGAAAATACGATGGCGTTGCCCGCCTTGAGGGCGATTTCCGCGTTGTAAAGGGCGGTAGACGTGGGGTTGGTGGATGGGAGCAAACCGGCGACGATGCCGACGGGAATCGCGATCACGCGAACCTTTTTGGCGTCGTCCCTGCTGACCTCACCCACCGTTTTCATGTCCTTGATGTACTCGTAAACGCCGCGGCTGCCAAAGACGTTCTTGATGACCTTGTCATCAACGATGCCAAAGCCGGTGTCCTCGTTGGCCATGATCGCCAGACGGCGGGCATTGCGCACGCCCGCATCCGCGATGGCCTTTACGATGTGGTCCACCTGCTCCTGACTCTTCTGAGCCAGCTCGCCCTGGGCTTTCTTCGCCGCGCCTACCAGCTCCCGGACCTCCTGCATGGACAATAAGTCCTTATCATAAAGTTGCATGAATCATCTCTCCTGTTGATGAATGGATTTGATCTCGGTTATCGGTTGTCGCAATGAGCCAGAATCGCCTTGATCAATGGTTCTTTTTGGGCGGAGCGGATCTCCCTGCGCGTCAAGGAGGTGACACCCAGCTGGCGGGCCAGAATTCTCAGATCTATGACTTTTTTACCCTCCAGCGCCTCCGGTGTCAACTGCGCCGGATCAACGGCGCTTTCCTTTGCTTCCTCCCCGGGATCGGAATCCTCCTCGGAATCCTCCGGTTCGTCCTCCCGGTCATCCGGTTCCTCCACAGCGGAATCATCCGGTTTCTCCGGAGTCGTCTCCGGTTCTCCGCCGGAAGGCCCCGCGGGAGAATCGGATGGATTCTCCGGGCCGAAGCCGGAGAGAATCCCCTCCAATTCCCCGTGAGGACGGGGAATGACATGGGCGGAGATCAGTTCGCCTACCCGTTCGGCGGCACAGGCCCCCGCGTCCACGGCAGCCTTGACGGCTCCCACATCGCCGCGGACCATCACGGTTACAAGACCGCCTCCCACGTGCTCCTTGCACTGCAAGGACACGTTGGCCGCTTTTATCATGGCGTCGGCGGCCTCGATGGCGGCCACCAGCCCCCGGGTTTCAATCATACCCAAAGCCTTCATATGTGCCTCCGTTTGTCGTTTTGTTGTCTATCGGTACAACGCCGATAAACCGGAGTCTCTACCGGATCAGATCTTGGGCTGATCTGCCACGGACTCAACCGCAGCGGCGAACGCGTCGCAGGCGGACTTGCAGGCGGACTGACTGCCGGTGAGCAGCGCGCCGCCGAAGTTGGTCTCGGAGGGAGGCGCGTACAGCACGCACATCCGGACGTCTGCCGCCTTCAGCGCGGCATCCACGCCGTACATAGCTTCCAGCGGAGGCGCAATCAGATAAGCCAGGGCCTCGCCCTCCTGGATTCCGGCGCCGGCGGACAGATAGGAGCCGGTTCTGGAAATGCAGTGGGCATAGTAGCAAATGGAGTCCTCGTTATTGGCGGAGACAAAGTGGCAGACATTTTCAATCATGTCGACGGCGGCGTCCAGTCCGGCCTTTGCCTCAGCGGGATTGGGGGCGGCCAGGATGCCGATGATCTCGCCGGCCAGAGCGGTGTTCGCGTTGGCGGCTCCGCCGTAGAAGCTCTTGGCATAGACGACCTGGCAGTCGGCTTTCTTCGTTGCTTCATCCAGCGAGGTGTACGTCACATCATCACAGTCAACGGTGATCAGCGCCAGGGACTTCTGATCCGAGTTCAGGCTCAGCTGCTTGGCCAATTCGGGGGAGACGTTTGGAATCAGACGGGTTGCCAGGACGTGCGCGGGCAGTGGATCTCTTTTCATGTTAGTATCCTCCCAACTTTACAGTTTCAGATCGGTGCCGCTGGCTTTCTTTTCCAGCATTATTTTGATGATTTGGGCAATATGTGCGCCGGCCTCTGCCGGGATCGTGCCGGCCCTGTGGATGTTGGACACCACGGTGCGGCGGGCCTCCGGCATGCCGACGGTGGCCTTATAGACGATGTACGCGGACATGGATTCCGCCGTGATCAGGCCGGGCCGCTCGCCGATCAGCGTGCAGGTGACCTCCGCGCCGGTCAGCTCGGAAACCTGATCCATCACGCCCACACGTCCGTACTTCATAAAGAACGGAGTGCCCACGTCGATTTTGTAGCTCTGCAGACCCTGCAGAATCGCCGGCAAAAGGTCGCCGATGTTGGCAGCCACGGCGGCGGAGGACAGACCATCCGCCACGTAGACCTGTACGGTGGGATTCTTCTTGCACTTCTCCTTCAGCGTCTCAACGCCCTCAGGGGAAAGCTTGCGGCCGAGATCCGGGCGGGTCAGATAAATATCCTTGTTCTCGCACTGGGTCTGAACCGTGAACAGTCCCATCTTTTCCACGAACTCCGCGTCCACATCGGTAAACACCGCGTCCTGTGCGGCGGAGTGGGCGGCACGGAATTCCAGCTGGGGGTCGGTCATATAGCGGGCGCCCGCCTTGCCGATGCCGAGACGGCAGGGCGCGTTCTGCTTCAGCTCCAGATATTCCTCGCCATGCTCGGGATTCTTTACCAGATACTGCGTGCGGATGTCCACCTCGGTCAGATCGGGGATGCAGCCATCCTCAATCGGGGAGGCGGTCTCACATTTGCCGCAGCTGCTCTCCGCCGGAGTCGGGGCGGCCGGGGACGCATCCCCGCCGTTCAAATTCATTTCTGTCAGCACCTGTTCAATGATGCTTCTCAATGCTTTTTCATCCATAGTTTACGCCTCCTCCCTTACTTGCCAAGAAATACGGACGCGTCGCCGGCCTTCGGTGTCAGCTTTCCGTTTTCGGAGAAGCCCATCTTCTCCAGCCACAGATCAAACTCGTGGATGGGACGCAGACCGAAGATCTCACGCAGAGAGGCCGCTTCATGGAAGCCGGTGCACTGATACATCAGCATGCAGTCGTCGCCCTCAGGCACGCCCATGATGTAGTTGCAGCCCGCGGCCACCAGCAGCGTGGCCAGATTCTCAATATCGTTCTGGTCAGCCTTCATATGGTTGGTATAGCAGGCATCGCAGCCCATCGGAATGCCGGTCAGCTTGCCCATAAAGTGATCCTCAAGACCGGCACGGGTAACCTGTTTGGAATCATAGAGATACTCCGGGCCGATGAAGCCCACCACGGTGTTGACCAGGTAGGGCTGATACCGCTTGGCAAATCCATAGCAGCGGGCCTCCATGGTGACCTGATCCCAGCCGTTGTGCGCGTCGGAAGAGAGCTCGGAGCCCTGCCCGGTCTCGAAATACATGACATTGGGTCCGGTGCAGGTGCCGCGGGAGAGCATCATTGCCTTGCCCTCGTCCAGCATCTCTGCCGTCAGGCCGAAGGCTTCGTTGCCCTTCTGGCTGCCGGCGATGGACTGGAACATCAGATCCATGGGCGCTCCCAGCTTGTCGGCGGCAGCAGTCTGCGTAGTCACATGGGCCAGCACGCAGATCTGGGTGGGAACCTCCCACTTGCGCTTGAACTCGTCGAACATCTTCAGGATGCGGGCAACACTCTCCACGGAGTCGTCCACCGGGTTGAGGCCGATAACGGCGTCGCCGCAGCCCAGAGACAATCCCTCCATTACGGAGGCGATGATGCCCTTGGTGTCATCGGTGGTATGGTTTGGCTGCAAACGAGAGGAGAATGTGCCGGGCAGGCCGATGGTGGTGTTGCAGTGGGCCGACACACGGATCTTCTTGGCCGCATAAATCAGATCCAGGTTGCTCATCAGCTTACACACGCCGGCCACGATCTCGGAGGTCAGCCCTCTGGATGCGTGGCGAATCATGTCGCCGGTGGTATTCACATCGAGAAGCCATTCCCGGAACTCGGCCATCGTCATGTTCTTATACTCGCTGAAGATGGTTTCATTGACGGCGTCCTGAATAATACGGGTAACTTCGTCATCCTCATAGGGGACGGCGGGGCTGTTCCGCAGATCGTTCAGAGTCAGATGGGAGAGGACGACCTTGGCCGCCACCCTTTCCTCTGCGGATTCAGCGGCAATCCCGGCCAGCTTGTCGCCGGACTTTTCCTCGTTTGCCTTGGCCATTACCTCACAGACGGATTTGAATTCATATACATGACCAAAGAGTTTTGTTTTCAGAATCACGCTTCTTCACCTACTTTTCATGGTCTTTAAGAATTAAAAATCAAAGTCTTGATTACTACGGGGAGAACCTGGCCGCCTGCGACCGGTTCCCCGATATCGATGTAGTCCCCATTCATCGTCCGGATTCCATCGATGCAGATGACTTCCTTTTCGTACTTCAGCAGTACGTTCAAGGCATTGCCGAGAACTTTTCCGATATCGCTTTCCACTACCAGAATCAAGGGATATTTGCTCCTGATCACCTCCTCCGCGCCTTCTATGATTGCCGCAGCCAGCGCCTGGATGTTTGCAAAACTTGTGTAGTTCTGCCCGCAAAAGGCGATGGCGATCTGCTCTGCCTTACCTTCAGGCTTAAAGAGCGGTATCTGTCTGATAATAGAGTTTCTCAGAGTCTCCAGCGACTCCTCATCCTCCTCGGACACCTTCAGTATGGGGATATTTTTGATGGGAAGCCGATCCCTCTCGTAATGAATGGTGCTTCCGCTGACCTCCGTGGTGTGAATCCCCGCTCCCACCACAGTCGCCCGAATTGTCTCCGCCGCCGGCAGGATCTCCACCTTGCGGAAATCCGGATTGTCCCGAATGGCCTTTCCCAAGAGAACTCCCACATCGCCGTAGCGGAAAGGGTCACCCTCCGGGGCCTGATAGATGCAGTCCGCCACACCGCCGGAAAACGTCACCGCGCGGACGCGGGGCTCCCGGGGCAGCGGTTTGCCGTGATTGGTATATAATTCTGCATGGTCTCCGTCTGGCTCCAGCAGATACAGCGCCTGCGCCAGCTGCTTCGCCATGAGGTTGCACACGGCGGAGAGCACCTCCGGATCGGCAGAATCGCCGACCTTCAACGGGATGCCGTGCGCCGCGGCAAGGTGCTGAATCTTGGAGAAAACGTAGGTGATCCTGCCGTTTTCCACCTTGATCAGCCGCCCTCCGATGTCGAGGCAACTGGTGCCCCGGAGACTGCCCTTTTCATACAGCCCGATATTGCTGGTGCCGCCGCCGATGTCCAAATTGGCCACCACGGTGCGTCTGATGTGGGACTGACTGTCCGCCCCCGCGCCCCGCGCCGCCAACACGGACTCAAGATCTGGGCCGGCGGTCGCGACCACAAAGTCTCCCGCCAGATCGGACAGCGCCTCCAGCACTTCGTTGGCGTTCTGTTTCCGCGCCGTCTCACCCGTGATGATCACGGCGCCGGTGCGGACGTCCTCCGGGCTTCTGCCCGCCGCCCGGTATTCCTCCCGGACAATGTTCTTCACCGCCTCCGCGTCGATCTCCGTGGGAGACTTCAGGGGCGTGAAGTAAATCTTGCTGCGGTATACAACTTCCTTATCCACAATGTCAATCCGCGGAACCGTATAGCTGCTGGCCCGGTTTTCAATGGTCAGCTGGCTGAAAATCAGCTGCGTGGTGGAAGTTCCGATGTCGATTCCCACCGACAAAATGACTTCATGCAAGGTCTACACCTGCCTTTTTCCGTTTTCAGCAAAAAAACAGCCCGGGCGCAGGAAAAATCCTGCATCCGGGCTGCATCGCTCGTCTTTTTTTCGCCGCGCTGCGCCGCGCTGGCGAATGATTTAATTAAAGAACCTGATTTTTAAAATTAAATGTTGTGTTGGTTCCCTCCGGCCCCGATTCAATATCCAGGTCACCCTTCAGCTTATCTTCCACCAGGGTCTGTACAATGGAGAGCCCCAGCCGATTGCCATCGGTCTTTCGCACGTCGAACCCGACGCCGTTGTCAATCACCTGAATCCGGGAATACAGGTCTCCCTGACTGACCAGAATCCGAACCGACCCTTCTTTCCGATCCTGGAACGCATACTTGAAGGAGTTTTGCAAAAGCTCGTTGACCACCAGGGCAACGGAAGTGGCAATGTCGGAATCCACGGTAAAGTCATCCCCCTCCAACGATATGTTCACGCTGCAGCGGGGGTTGCCGAAATAACGGAGTGTATTGGATTTGATATTGTTGATGACGGCGCCCAGCATGACCTCGTCTACTCCGCTTTTGGCCAACAGCTCGTGGGTGCTGGCTATGGAGAGAATGCGGTTCATGCTCTCCCCCAGAACTTCTTTCGTCTCATCGTTGTCTGTGCGCCGCATCTGCAGACGCAGAAGACTGGCAATGGTCTGCAGGTTGTTTTTGACCCGGTGGTGCATCTCCTTGATCGCCACGGACTTGAGAATCAGGGCCTGTTCCTGTTCCCGCCGCCAGGTCTCATCCTGAATAATCAGGGCGAAAGCCACATCCTGCGCATTCAGCTCTATCCGACGGATATCCAGCGTACGGGGTCCGACGGTGGCCTCCACAAACGAGTAACCGTCAATTTCCTTGATGTCCCTTTCCGTACCCTCCAGCCGCACATTTTTATACGGCTGTCCCAGAACATCATCCACATAACCCAGCGTTCTGTACAGATCCTTTGCCAGAGAATTGCGGAACGTGACGATGCCCTCGTGATTGACCATCAGCAGTGCCTCGTCGATGCACTCGGTCAGCCAATTCCCCTCTGAGGCCATATGCGCCAGCGCATTGGCAATCCGCTCATAGCTCTGCTGGGAGAAGTGAATTCGCTCGCTGACCTCCCGCTGCTCATCCGTCCGCTTTTCCTGGATCAGAACGCCGATCACATGATTCCCGTTGCGGATGGGCTCCACCGTCTGGATGGTCATTCCGTTTTCCTGGGTAATGGCCTTCATCTGCTTCGTGCCGATTCCCAGACGGAAGGTTCGCGCCACGGCGGGCTCATTTTCATGCCTTGCCAGAAGGCCAACCACCGTCTTTTTATAGGAAGAGGGCACATCCGACGGCTTTGCCTCCGACACCACGATGGCATCCCCGTCACGGCCCGGGCAGTCGATAAAAATATCGGCATCCTCCAGATTTGCGATTGGCTGAAGGAAACCGCTCATTGTTTCAATAATGGCAATTTCCTCGTCATTCAGATCAGTGTATTTCTTGCATAACTGTCTGATAATCGACATTCTCAAACACCACTTTTCACGAGAATGATCTCAGATACGCGGCGCATGGAAATATTTTTGACCCGGCTCAGACTCCTTATGTAGTCGTAGGCCTCCTGCTCTGAGAGGTGCTGCTGCTGCATGACAAATCCCTTGGCCTTTTCGATGAGGCTCCGGCTCTCCAGCCGCTCGGAAACGCTGGCAATGTCCTTGCGCAGTCTCCGCATTTCCCGGTTCCGCGCCACCGCCATCTCTATGCTGGGGATCAGGGATTTCTCATCAATCGGCTTGACCAGATATCCGCTCACGCCCGTTATTTTCGCCTGCTCCACGAACTCCCGTTCGCTGTAAGCCGTGAGCATGATCGTTGTATCCGCCAGATCCTCCTCACTGATGATCTTGGCCGCCGCCAATCCGTCCACCAGCGGCATCTTAACGTCCAGCAGCACCAGATCAGGGTGAAACTTTTTGCAGCTCTCCACCACATCAAATCCGTCGGACGCCTCGGCCACCACATTGTAGCCCCGACCAATCAGAATTTCCTTGAGATCCATTCTGGTGATCGGCTCATCATCCGCAATGACAACAGTGATTTTTGATTTTTCCATACCGACTCCCTCTTAACTCCAGAGAATGTCCAGATATCTGATCAGGTCTCCCACTCCCTGCCCTGTCATACTGCTGACGGCAAAGAGCTTCTGTGCCCCGGCCATGGTCAGGTGCTTTTCTGCCTCCAAAACCTGTTCCGCGGTTGCCAGGTCACATTTTGTGACCACGCCAAGGGACGGCTTTGCAAACTGGCTCGTATACGCAGGGGGGAACATGGTTCCGTCTTCCGTGGCATCCTGCACCAGCAGGATCAGATCCGCATCCGCAGAGGTCACCATCAGTGCCCCCTGCAGAAAGCGGCGCTCCAGATATTCTCCCGGCGTATCGATCATCTGATCGTTGAAGATTTGAACCGTCTGCGTCTTATGGTAGCTCAGATCCTCGTGGTTCATCCGCTGACAAAGGGTGGTTTTCCCCGCCGCTGTGCGCCCAATCAAAATGATGCGCTTTTTTTTCTCCATCCGATCAGGTCTTGGTGATGGGCGCCGATGCAAATCCCATCGTACCGCACAGCGTCCTCATGACGTCGTGCAGTGCCGCCTCCACTGCGGACACATCGCCGTTGATCACCAGTGATCCGTTAAATCGGTCCACAAAGCCAATGGTAATATCGGCGGCCTTGGAGGCAACGTCCGCGGCGATGATCGCCGCTTCACTGGGCGTGATGGTAAAAATACCGATGGCGCCCCGCCCCTCGATCAACCCCATTTTTTTATAGAGATCAGGTACGGGACTGGCAATGACATGGGCCAAAGTGACCTGTTTGCCTGGCACAAATTCTTGAATAATTCGCTGTTTTCCGTCAAGCTCTTCCAAAATAACACTTCCTTCAGCAGGTGAAAAAAAGCAAAAAAGCCCCAGAATCTCAACATTCCAGAAGCTTCATCACCCTGCAGGTTTCATTCCGAAAGGCACTGACGTCGTGCCGTCCGTTTTGACGGGGCATCCCCTTTTCGGGGACACGCCCTTATTTTTAACAAATTTTATCAGATTTTCAAAGTTGTGTCAATAGATCTTTTATAGAATTCCACAAAAGAACCCCCCACCCGTCGATTTCACGAGCACCGCAGGCCCGGAAAGAACGCCGCCTGCTTTGGGGCGTTTTCCGGTTATTTCCCTGTGTAGACACTCCGGAAGAGCCGTGTGACCTCCTCCGTTGTACAGAGGGTGGGATTGGTGGCAGTACACCGGTCCGCCAGCGCCGCCGCCGCCATTTCAGGAAGCGCCTGCTCGAATTCCCGCTCATCTACGCCTGCGGCGCGCAGCGTGACGGGGATCTTCAGCTTCTCCACGAACCGGCGGGTAAAGGAAACCAGGCTTGCGGCACCCTGCCGGGTGTTCACCGCTTCCAGTCCCACCATGCCCGCAATCTGGGCGTATCTGGCGCAGGCGGGCTGCAGCGTACCGGTGAGACCGGCGTTAAAGGCCATGACAAACGGAAGCGCAATCGCGTTGGCCCGCCCATGGGGGATGTGAAAGCGGGCGCCCAGCGCGTGGGCCATTCCGTGATTGAGCCCCAGTCCCGAATTGGAAAATGCAATGCCTGCCAGGCAGGATGCGTTGTGCATCTCCTGTCTCGCCTCCAGGTTCTCCGGGTGGGTGTATACCGTCTCAAGATGCGCACGCACCAGGTGAATCGCCTTTTCGGCCATCGCATCGGTGAAATCGTTGCGGGATGTGGAAACGTAAGCCTCCACCGCATGGGTAAAGACGTCCATGCCGGTGTCTGCCGTCACGGCCGGGGGCACGCTGACGGTGAGCGCGGCATCCAGCACCGCATAATCCGGCAGAAGGCAGTCGTCGATGAGCGGATACTTCACGCCCTTGGTCCGGTCCGTAATGACGGCAAACCGGCTCACTTCGGACCCGGTTCCACTGGTGGTGGGCACGGCGATAAACGGAACATCCCGCAGATCCGCCTGCCGACCGGCAAAAAAGACGATGGCTTTTGCCGCGTCGATGGGAGAACCCCCACCAAACGCCAACACCGCGTCCGGGCAGAACTCTAGAATCTGCCCCACGCCCTTTGCAACCGTGTCAATGTCCGGATCGGACTGTACCTCTGAAAAAATCCGGAACTCAGCACCATGGCCGGTGAGTCGGTCCGTGATATAGGAGACCTTCCCGCTCTTTTCCATAAATGCGTCCGTTACAATAAAGATCCTCTTGTACCGCTGCGAAAGCAGTTCCATACCGTCGCCCATCAGAATCTTCGTCTGAAACCCGAATGAATCCATTCTTTTCTCCTTTCCGCCCGAAAACAGCAAAAAGCGTCCTGAACATTACGTTCAGGACGCTGCATCACATCCGTATTCCTGCCCACCGCTTCCTCGCGGATGGACAACCACACTATATGCCCTCTCCAGCCGATTTGTCAAGTCTTTCCTCTAAACCCGCTCCGGGCGAGCACTCCGGAGAAGAAAAGTCCCCCTCATGCGTCTGAGGGGGACCAGGCCGATGGCCTTGCTTGATTGTCCGTAACCCTGCGGAAAGGAAACCTGGTCTGCCGCCGCTCATCGCCGCGGCAGATCCTGCCGGCAGCCAGATGGCCCTCCGGCAGGCAAGGATTCTCTGCGCTCACTTCGCGTTCAGTTCCCAGGGGTGGAGAAATCTTCTTCGGTTTCCCCACGGCACTCATAAGCGAATACACTGTCCGTCCAGCTTACTTGCCCAACGTGCCGCAGCATACCACGGCTGACGCTGTGCAGACGTCCTGCAACGGAACGCACATGGATTCCGTCCATGGAAGAGTCGGCCCATTTTTTGGGGGGCATGTTCCCGCGGATCAATTGCCGGGTTTGCTTTCCCGGCTCAGGCGGCCAAACCGCCAACTGAGGCATCTCTTCGCCCGCAGTCTGTCCTGCGAAATCTCTTATCTCCTACCACGGCGGTCAGTAAAAGGCTGTGACGGATGATCTCATCCGTCACAGCCAATGTTCCTGTGCCAAAGCACACACCCATCTCCATGGGTGCGCTCTTCATTCCGCGCAGAGTCGGTCTCCTGACTTGCGATAGGAGGATGTCTCCATCCTCTGCGACCTCTTACCCGCCTTCTCAGGTTTCCCCAATGACGAACTCACGTTCAGGCTTCGCTTGACGACGCCCAGGCAGCGGTCTCACGCTTACAGAGCTGGCACGTTCCGGACTTCAACCGGATTCCCTCGGCCCCGCGTCTGCCGCCATTTAAAACGACAGTCTTCACACGAAGCCACACTGCGACGTATTCAGTTGTGAATCGCTTATCGCAGTTAGTTTATCACCTTTGTTTTTCATTTGCAAGGCAAACAGCACCGGTTTTCCATAAATAATCAAAAAATTCACAGCCGTAATCTCCGCTCTCCGCGAACGGACAGCGGGCGGCCTCAGCTTACTGCCTGCGGGCTGTCGAATACTCGTCCCCCCGGCGGTAAAACGGGCACGCGTCCGCCTCTGCGTGAAGAAAGCGCTCCATCTCGTCCTCGTCCAGATCCATGCTGCAATAGTAGGTATCGGTCTCCTCATCATAATCGTAGGAAACGCACTCCTCGCATTTGGTTGCTCTGGCCACGGTTCTCACCTCATTTTGACGGCGCGGCCGCTGCTGCGCCGCAGACTTCCTCTGCTGATTATATCGGAGTCGGTCGGGGATTGCAAGTTCGGCTAGAGCCCCGAAACCATCACAGAATTGCTCAGTAAATCGGTTTCTTTTCAAAATTATGTCAATTTTCCCCAAATTTCTTGACAGATGTGCCTCTACCTCGTAAAATGGTTCTGTTCCTTTCGAAAAATTCTGAATGACTTGAGGTCTTACCATGAAAACGCCTTTTGTAACCAAAGAACAGCTGGAGTGCATTGTCGCTCAGTATCCCACGCCCTTCCATCTGTATGACGAAAAGGGAATCCGGGAGAACGCCCGGCGACTGAGGGCCGCGTTCGCCTGGAATCCCGGATTCCGGGAGTATTTCGCGGTGAAGGCCACCCCCACCCCGGCCATTTTGAAACTGCTGCACGAGGAGGGCTGCGGCTGCGACTGCTCCTCCCTGGCAGAGCTGATTTTGTCCCAGCGCTGCGGCATTACCGGCGGTGAGATCATGTTCTCCTCCAATGACACGCCGGATGAGGAGTTTCAAAAAGCGGCGGAGCTGGGAGCAATCATGAATCTGGACGATATCACGCTGATCGACGATCTGGAGCGGACTACCGGCGGGATTCCGGAGACGATCTGCTGCCGGTACAATCCCGGCGGCGTGTTTACTCTGGGCGGCTCGGGCGAGAACATCCAGGTCATGGACAACCCCGGTGACGCCAAGTACGGAATGACCCGCGCCCAGATTGCCGAGGCATACCGAATCCTCGCCGCCAAGGGCGCCAGAAACTTCGGCATCCACTCGTTTCTGGCCTCCAATACCATTTCCAACGAATACTATCCCGCTCTGGCCAGGATTCTGTTCCAGCTGGCGGCGGAACTGAAAACCGAAACCGGCTGCCACATTACCTTCATCAATCTCTCCGGCGGCGTGGGCGTTCCCTATCGCCCGGATCAGCCGGAAAACGACATCGCCGCCATCGGCGAGGGGGTCCGCCGGGCCTTTGAGGAAATTCTGGTGCCCGCCGGGATGGGCGATGTATCCCTGTACACGGAGCTGGGCCGCTATATGCTGGCGCCTTACGGCCATCTGGTGACCACCGCCACCCATGAAAAGCACATCTACAAGGAATACATCGGGGTGGATGCCTGCGCCTGCAACCTGATGCGCCCCGCCATGTACGGCTCTTACCACCACATCACCGTGATGGGCAAGGAGGCCGCCCTCTGTGACCACAAGTACGACGTGGTGGGCGGACTGTGCGAAAACAACGACAAATTCGCCATCGACCGGATGCTGCCCCGGATCGACCGGGGCGACCTGCTGGTGCTCCATGACACGGGGGCCCACGGCTTCTCCATGGGCTACAACTACAACGGCAAGCTCCGGTCCGCCGAGCTGCTGCTGAAGGAGGACGGCAGCGTGGAGCAGATCCGGCGCGCGGAGACGCTGGACGATTACTTCTCCACTGTGGTCTGGTAACAAAACGGCTCGCCCTTTCGGGTGAGCCGTTTTTTGATAAGCTATTTCGTCTTGGCGCTGACCATGGTGCTGAGCACCTTGCCGGCCACGGTTCCGGCCACGGAAGCGCCGCCGCCGCCGTTTTCCACCAGCACCACAAAAGCGTAGGGGGTATCCTCATCCCGGAGGAACCCTGCGAACCAGGCGTGGGGCTTTTGATCGTTCCCCACCTCGGCGGTGCCGGACTTGGCACACAGATCCATATTGGGGAACCGCTCGGTGCCATACGTAGCGGTCACGTCATTTGCCATCATCTCCGCCACCAGTTTCGCCGTGTCGGCAGAGATCAGCGTGCGGGTTCTGTGGGTAAGGTTCAGCGACGTGGGAATCCCCAGGGAGTCGGTAGTCTTTTCAATCAGCCGGGGCACGGGGGCGGTGCCTCCGTTTGCGATGGCGCCCATATAGACCATCAGCGAACAGGGATTTACCTGATCCTTGTACTGCCCAACGCCGGCCCAGCCCAGCTCGCTGTCCGAGATGTCCTTCCAGTCGAACGTACCCTTGGCGGAGTGCAGACCGCTGACGGAATAGCTGTCGGTCAGACCCGCTTTCTCGGTGTATTTCTTCAGGGCGGAGGCCCCCACCTCGTCGGCGATTTCCGCGAAAGCCACATTGCAGGAGTTTGCCAGCGCCGCATAGATATCCTCCGTTCCGTGGACCCCGGAGCAGGTGATGGTGTTGTCTCCGATCTGCACGGAGCCGGTGCAATTCCAGGTGCGGCTCGTCAGGTCCGGAATTTTCTCGATGGCTGCCGCCACCGTCACGGTCTTAAATACGCTGCCCGGCGTAAAGGTTGCGGACAGGAAACGGTTGATATACGCGCCCTTGTAATCATCGTTGGTCTCAAGATCCGACGGAACGTTCATCGGATCGTAGCTTGGCGCGGAGACCAGGCACAGAATCTCGCCGGTCTTGTAGTTGTACACCGCCACGGTGCCGGCCTTCCCGTTCAAGGCCTGATAGGCGATATTGTTGTAGTAGGCGTCGATGGTCAGGTACAGGCTGCAGCCCTTGTCCGCGCCGAAAGCGCCATTGAGCAGATCGAAGCCCGTCAGCTTGTCGGCAAAAGCATTCAGTGCGCCGGTGCCGATGTTTCCCTGCAGGTCGCCCACCACATGGAGCGTGGCCTTGCGGACGTTTTTATTGCTGTAATAGGTGCGCTTGCCGTCGGTGACGGTGCTGAGCACATCCCCGTCCCGATCCAGCACGGTGCCGCTGGACAGCACGCCGTCGTTATTGTACAGGTGACGGTTGAAGGCCGAGGATGCCCAGCTGCCGCCCGAGAACAGGAATCGCACCACAAACAGTGCCAGTCCCGCCGTCAGCAGCAGAGCCAGAACGCGGCAGACCACGGCGCGCCGCTCAATATTCTTCATCTGACGGTGCCTCCTTCTCCGCGTCCTGATCGAATGCGCCCTCCGTTGATTCCGCCCGCCGCCGCGCCTCTTCCGAGAGCCGGAGCCGGGTCTTCATCCGGATGGCAAAGCTGGCGTTTTCCCGGGTATCCGTGGCCTTCAAAAACGCCAGAAGGCCCCAGGCGGACATCATGGCCGAGCCGCCGTTGGATACGAAGGGGAACGTCACACCCGTCAGAGGCAGAAGATCCACAGAGCCGAACACGTTCAGGCTGGTCTGGAATACCAGCAGGGACGACGCCGCGCAGGCGGCGATGGTGTAAAAGCTGGAACGGCCCACCTTGCAGGCGCGGGCCGCAAATACCGCCAGCACCACAATGGAAAGTACCGCCAGAACGGCGATCAGCAGTCCCCACTCCTCGCACAGCATGCCGAACACCAGGTCGGTATTTGCCGCCGGGACCTTGTAAAGCCACCCGTTTCCGGCGCCCATGCCCACCAGCCCGCCGGAGGCCGCAGCCGCCATGGTGCGGGTCTGCTGGAATCCCGTGGTGGAGGCCGCCTGCCAGGCATGGCCCCAGGCGGAGAATCGGGCAAGGATATAGGGTTTGAATTTGATGACGATCCCCGCACCGAACACCGCGGCTCCGCAGATGAGCGCCAGCGTGGCAAAATCGCCGGAGCGGAGATAGGCGATCACCAGGAAGGTGACAAAGAAGATCGCCGCCGTGCCGAAGTCGCTCATCAGGCCGAGGCAGCCGATGCACGCTCCGGTCAGGCCGATAAACAGCGTCAGGTTCCGCTTGCGGAACAGCCGCTCCAGCGTGGCAGAACCGGCAAAAATATAGCAGATCTTGGCGATTTCAGAGGGCTGAAAGGATAACGCGCCCAGCGAGATCCAGTTGACCGCGCCGAACTTGGCGTGACCCAGCAGCAGCGTGATGCCCAACAGTCCGACGGCGCCCGCCGCCATCAGCCAACGAATCTTCTGAGTGCGGCTCAGATCCCGCAGAAAAATCCCCAGCACCAGAAACAGAATCAGACCCAGCAGAATGGCAAAAAACTGCTTATAGAGGCTCCCCTGCGCGGACGATGCCGTCACCGACAGGGACAGCGTGGACAGGAAAAATGCAATGGTCTCCATCTCAAACCCCACGCAGTGGGACGAGCGCAGCGCCGCGAAGTAGATCCACATCAGCGCCGTCAAGCCCAGAAAAGACAGTGGAATCGCGACGGTGGCCCCGTCTCCCTCCGCCACGATGAGCTGCAGGCAGGCCAGCACCTGGAACAGGGTCAGCCACAGGAAGGACGGCCAGATGGTTGCGGGGCTCTCCGCCCGGCGGCGCTTCTCCTGTTCCTCCTGCTCCGCAACGGTCTGCGGAAGGAAGATCATCGGCACACCGCCCAGGGTGATGGTATCTCCCAGCTTCACCGGCATCGAAGCTTCCACTTTTTTGCCGTTCACCAGCGTGCCGCCCTTGGACCCCAGGTCATAGACGGTCCAGCGTTCATCCTCGCCGCGGGTCAGTGCAGCGTGCTGGCGGGAGATGCTGGGATAGTTCAAAAACACATCCGCCGCCTTCCCCCGGCCAATGATATTCTCCCAGTGGGTCAGCAGAACGGGCGTACCGTTGGGCAGACTCAGCTGGGCCCAGGTCTCAGGCGTGTGGGGCACCTGCAGCAAAGAGAGGACGGCCCGCAGCAGAATCAGCACTGCAAGCACCGGAAACACAAACCGCACGACGGCGGAAAACCACTGGCCCCCCATCGGATAGGACACCATCAGAGAACTCAGACCATCCAGCATCTTCTGCAAAGGCTGCGTAATCAGCGCCAACCGCTTCCCCTCCCTATCTGTCGGAATCAGTCAAAAATCTTGTCATCATCCATCATCTGCGCATTCCGCGCCATAGCCTAAAATCAGCGCATGGACATTCTTGGCCCATTCGCGCGAATCGCCGCCGCTTTGCGGCATGGTTATTTAGGTTATTATATCATCAGCCAACGATCCTGTACAGCGGTTCCCGAAATCCCCGGTGGATTTCGCCGCGCCGCCCGATGGTTGCAGGGTTGGAGCAGTTCCGGAAGAATTCCCGAGAAATTTTCATTTGCGGCAGCCGAACGCGGCAGTAAATGTGGTTGTTTCTTTGAACTTTTCAAGACGCATAAAATTTAATTGCGAAATTTTTCACATCTTCTCTTGACCTTCCGGTAAAAATAAATTAAAATATTGAAATGTCAAAAAACTCCGCAGCGACCGGATTTGAGAATGCTGTGTACATCAACTCTGAAAGGTCTGTCATTATGAAACATCCTTACAAGACGCGGGAGGGCGGCGCGACAGTCACCATTTTCGTTCCCTATGACTGTGGCAACCACTGTCCTTTTTGCATTAACAAAGGTGAATACGCAAATCTGGAGGGCTTCTCTGCCGAAAAAATCTGCCGGAGCATTGAACAGATGAATGCCATCACACCCAACTGCGATTATGTATTCACCGGGGGCGAACCCTTCGCAAATCTGGATTCTCTCCAGATCATGCTGGATAAGATCCCCTCAACCCATAAAGTTTATATCAATACCACACTGCCGATATCGGAGCACCAGTCTGAGGAGGACATCGTGTCCTTTACCCGGAAAAACCGAAACAAAATCACCTGCATCAACGTCTCCCGTCATATGCAGCGGTACGTGGTGGAATCCAACGACCTTCTGCTGTCCCGTCTGGCGGTTCCCTTCCGGATCAACTGCGTCCTCTACAAAAATTATCCCGTACGGGATCTGATTCCCTATCTGGACCGGTTCCACCAGGTGCCGGGCTCCTCAATCCAGTTCCGCTTTGATTACACCGCCACCACTCCCGACAATCTCTACGAGGAGGAGGGTGACAAGATTCTGCAGGATTTGAAAAAGTTTTCCAGCTATACCGGCCTGGACGGCTGCCGGATGCGCTGCGGCTTCCACTTCGATTATCACGGCATGGAACTGACCTACCACAAGACTCTGCCTTACAGCACCATTGTGGAGCGGGATCCTCAGGACGGCATAACCTACGACATTCTGTATGATATTCTCATCAAGCAGAACGGCGACCTTCAATCCGACTGGGACGGCACTCCGCTGGACGTGGCAGCCTATCGGAACGCCGTGTTTGAGCCGTATGATTTGAAGTGGCTGGCCAGGATTGCGTGAAAGACAGAACAGGCGGTGGCGAGCGCTCTCTGCCGTCTGAGTGATTCAGGCGGCAGGCTCCGGGACCACTTCCCCGCAGGAAGGAAGCAAAACCTATGAATACGAAGACCGTGGGCATCATCGGACTGGGCGCGCTGGGCGTCCTGTACGCGGATCTGTTCACTCGCGCGCTGAGCAAGGAACATGTGCTGATTCTTGCGGACGGACGCCGCATTGCCCGCTATCGGGAAGAGGGCATTTACCTCAACGCTCAGCGTTGTGATTTCAACTACACCGACGCGGCTTCCGTTGCCGAACCGGTGGACTTGCTGCTGTTCGCGGTCAAATTCGGGGGTCTGCCCGCGGCGATTGAGACCTGCCGCCATCTCGTGGGAGAGCAGACCATTCTCCTGTCCGTCCTCAACGGCATCACCAGCGAGCAGATTTTAGCGGACGCTTTCGGTACCGAAAAGGTGGTCTGGTGTACGGCTCAGAAGATGTCCGCGGTGAAAGAGGGCAATCAGGTCTTCTGTCAGATGCCCGGTGATCTGGCGCTGGGAGTTCCCGCCGGAGCGGACGACACCCGCCTGCGCCGCCTGACCGCCCTGTTGGACTCCATCGGTTTTCCCTACACTCTGCCGGAGGATATCCGCATCCAGATGTGGAGCAAGCTGCTGTGCAACACCGGCTGCAATCAGGCGGCCATGGTATTTGAGTGCGGCTACGGCGGACTGCAGCAGCCGGGAAAAACCAGGGACACCATGATTGCCGCCATGCGGGAGGTAGCCACGGTAGCCCGCGCCGAAGGCGTTCCGCTGTCGGAAGAAGACGTTCAATCCTGGGTCGGCCTCATCGATACCTTTCCCATTGACGGAGAGCCCTCTATGCGGCAGGACGGAAAAGCGCACCGCAAATCAGAGGTGGAGCTGTTTGCCGGCACCATCCGGCGTCTGGCGGCCAAGCACGGCATTGCCGTGCCGGTGAATGACTGGCTGTACAGCCAGATTCAGCAGATGGAAAAGGACATACGTTAGCTTTTCGTACATTGCCGGACGGGTCTCTCCGCCGGTGCTATTCAATTGAGTAGGCGGTCATCCAATTGTTGTGTGACCGGCCTATCACACCACCGTGCGTACCGTTCGGTACACGGCAGTTCAACTGCATAAGTGAAGAGACTCGTACTTGTTCAGGATGCTATATTATCCTGAATATGTATGAGCCTTTTTTTGCGATCGTGTGCGTGAGAATACCAAACCCTGCAACCACACTGGCGACCCTACTCTTCTCCATATTCATCCTGAGCTTTAGTTTTCCCTCAAGGTATTTCCTGCTGAATTTAAGCTGCCGCTCTGCCGTTCGCTCTCTTTTCGCCAGCACCACGATGCCTTCTGCGTAGCGAATGGCCGGAACACCTCTGCCACCTATCTCCCGATCGAACTTTTCCAAGTAGACGTTTGCCAGCAATGGGCTGAGCCTCCCTGCGGTGAGCCCTCTCCGTCTTCACTAATAGTCCGCCCTCCATGACGCTGCTTTTCAGATACCTTTTAATGAGCTCAATGACACGCTTGCCCCGGACTCGTTCCCGTACCATGTTCAAGAGCAGTTCCTGGTTCAGTGTGTCGAAGCATCTGGGCACCAGGTATTCCTGCTCAGTACTCTTTCAAGCAATTCTGCACCGTTCGCTTCTTCGGCTTCCTGACGGTCATTAAGCTCGTTTCCAAGATATTCCTCTTTCAACGCATTGATCTCCCTTCGTCCAGTTTCCCGCACTTAAGATTGTTCGGCCCTTCCTATTATTGGTACTATGGCCTCTTCGCAATTCGTTGTTACTCCGTGCATTTTCAAAGGTGTCTACTTGTTCGCGCTTGAAAGCCTCCCCGGGTGCTCACACGTCTACTTTCTCCATCCACCTGCCTCATTTCGTCAGGGCGGAGATTTGTCTGCACCTTTCTCCCGATTCCGCCTCGCGATGGACACCCTTGGTGTTCGGCTATGCCCTTCCCGCTATCGGGTGGTTCGGGTCTTTCCCCCTTTAACCCACGCTCCAACCGGGCACACTACAAAAAGGGACGGGCAGCAGCCCGTCCCTTTTCAGATTCAATTACCGGAGGAAAATCCGTGCGCCGCCGTGATACTCCCGGACGGCACCCACCCGCTGAGCGCTGGGTACCTTCCCCTTCAGGTCCTCGTACATGGCGTCCGCGTCCTTTTCCGCCACGGCGATCAGCAATCCGCCGGAGGTCTGAGGGTCGTAGAGCAGATCCTGCCTGCACAGCTCAACCTCACCCGCGTCCACGCGGCACTCGGCAAAGCTGCGATTGCGGTAGACGCCCTCCGGCAGGATGCCCATTCTGGCCAGCTCCACCGCCTCGGGAATCAGATCGATCCCGCTCATCTGCAGCTCGATCTCCACATCTGCGCCCTCTGCCATCTCCACGCAGTGGCCAAGCAGGGCAAAGCCCGTCACATCCGTGCATGCGTGGACTTCATACTTCACCATGACATCACGGGCGGACTTGTTCAGGGTGGTCATCAGCTGATAGGCCAGCTCCAGCCCCTCTTTTGAGGTCATTTCCCCCTTGGCGCCCGTGGTCAGCACGCCGATACCGATGGGTTTGGTCAGAAACAGCACGTCGCCGGGCCGGGCGCCGCTGTTGGTCAGCACCCTGTCCGGGTGGACAAACCCTGTCACCGCCAGACCGTACTTGGGTTCGTCATCGAAAATACTGTGGCCGCCGGTAATCAGAGCCCCAGCCTCGTAGACCTTGTCATACCCGCCCCGCAGAAGCTGATGCACGGCCTCCCCGGGCATGTCCTTGGGCACGCACATGATATTCAGCGCCAGTTTGGGCTCGCCGCCCATGGCATACACGTCCGACAGGGCGTTGGTGGCCGCGATTTGGCCGAACAGGTAGGGATCATCCGCTATGGGCGGAAAAAAATCCACGGTCTGCACCAATGCCAGATCGTCCGAAATCCGGTACACGGACGCATCGTCGCTCTTGTCAAAGCCCACCATCAGATTGGGGTCGGTGCGAACCTTGATATCGTCCAGCAGCTGGGCCAGAACGCCCGCTCCCACCTTCGCGCCGCAGCCGGCGCACTTTGCCAGCTTCGTCAGCTTTACTTCATTTTCAGCCATTGCGGTTCTCTCCTTTCAGCGCACCCGTCAGATCCAGAACGGCCTCCAAAACGCCGCCGCCCACTGCAAGCGCCTTGTCTGAGGCGCAGTAGCAGTGTTTGATCTCACAACGGGGGTCCACGTCTCCCGCCTTCATTCCTTTGAATACCGGCGTTCCGTCTGCCAGAATGCCCCGCAGTACGCCATCCAGCGTGCAGATCATGGGAGCTCCTTCCACGGTGGCAGCAATATCGCCCATCTTCACCTGCGCGCCGATGTCCAAAAGCTGGCGGAATACGCCGTCCGCCGGTGCACGCATTACCCGCTCACCCGCAAACCCGCCGATCAGCCCGGGAATTCCGGTATTGGGAATCGCGATCCCCTCATGAACCACCCGGCCCAGATAGTGACCCCGCATGGTCTCGACCACCGCGTGGCAGTCCGTCCCAGCCGTAAAGCCCGGGCCGACGCCGATCACCACCGGCGCATCCGTGATTCGTGTGCCAAGATTCTTTTTCGCCAGAATGGCGTCCACCACCGCGTCGGGCCGCAGGGCGGGGATGGTCTTTCCCTCCGGGTCCGCAAGGACAGGGATGACACCCTGTCCCAGCAGGCGCAGGGCCTCCTCGGACGAAGCGGCCTGCTTTGCCGGCACATCCTCCACCGCAGTCTCTCCATAGACAATCGCCTGGGAGAAGCACACCGTCCGGCGGATGGCCGTAGGGGCCTCCAGATCCGTCATCACGACCCCGATGTGTGCCCGCCACAGGCGCAGGGCGATGCCGGTGGCAATATCCCCGGCGCCGCGAATTACAACAAGCATGGTTCATACGCTCCTTTTTCCAGCGAGACAGGGGCCGCAGGGCGGTTCAGCAGAGCCGCCAGCGTCTCCGCCAAAGTTCTTTTTCCCTCCGCTTGATTCAGCAGGTATCGGTCCGCCAGCCCCTCCGCATTCAGCACCCGGGCGGCAGCCTCGGGTGTCACGGCGGTCTCTTCGGTGATCCCTGCCAGCGCAGCAAACCGCTCAGGCCGATGCGCCGCCTCCGAAACGGACCGGCCAAGGCCGGACATCCCCAACACGCAGACCGTCTGATTCGATTCCGGGGGAATCACCGGTTCCCACTCCCCGTGGGCCTTCAGCGGCTTTCGGGCGGAGCCGTCCGCTTCCACCAGCACATACTCCGCCATCCGAGCCAGATGGACCATGGAAATTTCGGGTGCCGACAGCTTCCCTGTCTCGGGCAGCAGCGCCCCTACGCAGACAAGGCGGTGCGTGTCGAGTACCTCCCGCAGCTCACTCTCCCCGGGGGAGATCAGATTGACGATTCCCGTAAACGGGAAGATTTTTGTCGTCGTGCACAAAATAACCGTGTGCCCCCCGGCGGCCAGCTCCGCACCCAGGGTCCGCAGCAGTGTGGTCTTTCCCCCGCTGCCGATCACGGCAGTAACACCCGGCCGGATTTCCAGCAGTTCTTTTAGCGTCATGGCGCTACTTTCCTCTCATAGGTTCTTCTTAAATTAGAATAACACTTTTCAACTCTCGCCGTCAAGGAATGGTCGCCCTTTTTCTTGACTTTTCGGCAAAAAATCACTATGATATAGATAATCGTTCATCTGACCTGAGAATTACGGAGGAACTGCCATGCTGGATCGCTGTCAACGGAATATTGACTATCTGCGGCTGTCCGTGACGGATCTGTGTAATTACCGCTGCCGCTACTGTATGCCTGAGGAAGGCGTTGTGAAGCGCCCTCATGGTGACGTTCTCTCGGTAGCAGAGATCATTGAGATTGCACAGGCTTCCGTATCATGCGGTGTAAAGAAGATTCGCCTTACAGGTGGGGAACCGCTGGTGCGGAGAGGAATTCTGGACATCTGCCGGGGTCTGCGGGCCATTCCCGGGCTGAGGGAACTGTGTCTGACCACCAACGGGGCTTTGCTGCCGGAGCTGGCGGCTCCGCTGCGTCAATGCGGTGTGGACCGGCTGAACATCAGCATCGACACGCTGAGGCCTGACCGGTTCGCCTACATCACCCGGCGGGGGACACTGGCGGAGGTGCTGGATGGAATCCGGGCTGCCGAAGCCGCAGGTTTTTCGGGGTTGAAGCTGGACACCGTCCTGATTGGCGGGTTTAACGACGATGAAATTCCGGACTTTATTGATCTGACGCGTCAGCACCCCTGGGAGGTGCGTTTTATCGAGCTGATGCCCATGGGCGAGTGTACCCTGTGGGACAAGTCCTGTTTTCTGCCCGACAGCGTCGTGCCGGAGCGGTGTCCGGATCTGGAACCGATAGAGGCGCAAGGAGTTGCGCGGCGTTACCGGCTGCCGGGAGCGCCCGGCACAGTTGGGCTGATCTCGCCGGTCAGCCATGATTTCTGCGGCGAGTGCCGCCGTATCCGCGTCACGGCGGACGGCAAGCTGAAAAGCTGCCTTCACTCCCGGGAGGAGCTGTCTGTGCGGGGACTCCACGGCGCGGAGCTGGAGGACGCCATCCGTCGGGGAATTCTGCAAAAACCGGAGCGTCATCATCTGGCGGAGAGCGGCAGCGATACGCCCCGGACCATGAATCGGATCGGAGGATAATGCAATGTGCGACGGGATTGAACTGACTCACTTTAACGAACAGGGACGGGCTCATATGGTTGACGTCACCGGGAAATCCGTCACTCACCGAGTGGCTGTGGCCATGGGCGAGATCCACATGAAGCCCGAAACACTGCAAAAAATTCGGGCGGGGAGCATGAAAAAAGGAGATGTCCTGGCAGTGGCACAGGTGGCCGGCATCATGGCGGCCAAGCGGAATTGGGAGCTGATCCCCATGTGTCACCCTCTGCCACTCACCGGAGTGGACATCGTCTTTGCCCTGTGCGACGTTCCCTGTAAAGTTGAAATCCGTGCCAGTGTTTCCTGCGACGGGGAGACCGGTGTGGAGATGGAGGCGCTGACCGCTGTGTCCGTGGCGGCGCTGACCATCTATGACATGTGCAAAGCAGTGCAGAAGGACATGCATATTGAGAGCATCCGCCTGCTGAGTAAAACCGGCGGCAAGAGCGGCAACTATATTGCGGAGGTATAATCATGGCTAGCGTTGTATCGGTCAATATCAGCGAGCGCAAGGGAGAGCAAAAGCACCCTGTATCTGAAATCCATTTGAAATCCCACCACGGCATTGAGGGCGATGCCCACGCGGGAAACTGGCATCGTCAGATCTCCCTGCTGGCGGAGGAGAGTGTGGACACCATGCGCCCGAGCTGTCCCATCGCGCTGGACGCGGGAGTTTTTGCGGAAAATATCAACACCGTGGGCATCGATCTCAAGCATTTACCGGTGGGAACCCATCTCCGCATCGGCGAGACCGAGGTGGAAGTAACCCAGATCGGCAAGGAATGTCACAGTGACTGCGCCATCAAAAAGGCCGTGGGGAAATGCGTGATGCCCACCGAGGGCATTTTTGTTGTGGTGGTGACCGAGGGCACCGTCCGGGCCGGCGATCCCATTGAAATTCTGGAGGCAGCACTATGAAACTCATCCAGACCACCGACGCCGTGGGGCATGTGCTGTGTCACGATCTGACCCAGATCATCCCGGGCAGCTATAAAGACGCCCGGTTCCGCAAGGGTCATGTGGTTGCGGAGGAGGACATCCCCATCCTGCTCTCCATGGGGAAGGAGCATCTGTACGTCTGGGAAATGAATGCCGGCATGGTGCACGAAAACGATGCAGCCGAACGGCTGTACGCCCTGTGTGCCAACGGGCATATGACCCGCGGGGAAGTCAAGGAAGGCAAAATCGAGCTGTTTGCCGGCTGCGACGGACTCTTTCGCGTCAATTCCCAGCATCTGATCGCCGTCAACTCCGTGGACGATATCATGGTGGCCACCCGCAAGGGCAATACCGCCGTCCGAAAAGGGGACAAGCTGGCGGGCACCCGGGTGATTCCTTTGATCATCGAAGAGGAAAAGCTGCAGGCGGCCGAGGCGGCAGCTGGCGGCACTCCCCTGCTGGAGCTGCTGCCCTACCGGCTGAAAACCGCTGCCATCGTCACCACCGGCAGCGAGGTCAAGCTGGGCCGGATTCAGGATACCTTCACTCCGGTGGTGAAGGGCAAGCTGGCCGCCTACGGCATCGAGACCATTGCCCAAACCAACTCTGGGGACGGTGTGGAACATGTGGCCGCCGCCATCGCGGAGCTGCGGGAATCCGGGGCGGATTTGATCGTCTGCACCGGGGGAATGAGCGTGGATCCAGACGACAACACGCCCGGCGGCATCAAGGCCTCGGGGGCCAATATTGTCACCTACGGAGCCCCCGTCCTGCCAGGCGCCATGTTCCTGCTGGGCTATTTTGACGACGGCACTCCCATTATGGGTCTGCCGGGCTGCGTGATGTATGCAGGCGCCACGATTTTCGATCTGGTGCTGCCACGCATTGCCGCCGGTGTTCCGGTGAGCAAAAAAGATCTGGTCTCCATGGGAGAGGGTGGTCTTTGCCTGGGCTGTAAGCCCTGCCACTGGCCCATTTGCCCGTTTGGAAAGTAATATTACTTTACAGATATTCAGCCCCTGATTCTCTGCCCGGAGGTGTGCATTTGGACTGGTATCCTCTTTACAATTCGCTTCGGATTGCGGCAATTTCCACCGTGGCGGTATTTTTCCTGGGCATTCTGGCGGCCTATTATATCGCCAGGGCACCCCGGCTGGTCAAAGGCGTTCTGGATGTGATTCTGACACTGCCGCTGGTTCTGCCGCCCACTGTGGTGGGCTGGCTTCTACTGCTTCTGCTGGGGCCCAGGCACCCCTTCGGAGCCTGGATGCTCAGCAGCTTCGGTCTGAAGATGGTGATGGTCTGGTGGTCCGCGGTCTTTGCCACGGTCACGGTGGCGTTTCCGCTGATGTACCGGACAGTCCGGGGCGCGTTTGAGAGTTTCGACGGGAATCTGGCGGATGCCGGACGTACCCTGGGCCTTTCCAATACGTTCATTTTCTGGCGAATTCAGATGCCCTGCTGCCGGCAGGGCATTCTGGCAGGCACGGTTCTGGCCTTCGCCCGGGCGCTGGGTGAGTACGGCGCCACCTCCATGGTCGCCGGCTATACGCCGGGACGGACGGCCACGATCTCCACCACTGTCTATCAGCTCTGGCGCACCAACAACGACGCCGAAGCCTTCAAATGGGTGTTGGTGAATGTGGCGATTTCCGCCGTGTTTCTGTTATCGGTAAATCTGCTGGAGACGCGGCAGCGCCAGTCCCGGAGAGGGGGAAGCCGCTGATGTCGCTCACCGTGGAAATTCAAAAGCAGCTGGGTGATTTCCGGCTGGAGGTTCAGTTTGAAGCAGAGCACGAGCGCCTCGCTTTGCTGGGCGCCTCCGGCTGCGGAAAAAGCGTGACACTGCGCTGTATTGCCGGAATTCTGACCCCGGACGCGGGCCGGATCATACTGGACGGAAGGACGCTGTTCGACAGTGCGGAGAAGATCAATCTGCCGCCCCAACAGCGGCGGGTGGGATATCTGTTCCAGCAGTATGCCCTGTTTCCCAATATGACGGTGGCACAGAACATCGCCGTGGCCGTCCGGAACAAGGCCCGCCGATTATCCGCGGTGGCGGAGAGCCTGCGGGCCTTCCGCCTGGAGGAGGTGGCCGGGCAGAAGCCCTGGCAGCTCTCCGGCGGACAGCAGCAGCGCACCGCTCTGGCCCGGATACTGGTCTCGGAACCTGAGGCCATTCTGCTGGACGAGCCTTTCTCGGCGCTGGACAGCTACCTTAAGTATCAGCTGGAGCTGGAGCTCCACGACACACTCTCCGGCTTCCCCGGTTCGGTACTGTGGGTCTCCCACGACCGGGGCGAGGTCTGGCGGAACTGCGGCAGGGTCTGTGTGATTGACCGGGGGCGCTCTCAGCCGGTGCAGACCATGGAGGAGCTGTTCCATACGCCGGGTACCGAGTCCGCCGCGCGGCTGTCCGGCTGCAAAAACTATGTCTCGGCGTTTCCCCGAGGCGATTCCGTGGATATTCCGGCCTGGGGCTGCAGCTTCCGGTGCGGCCAAGCGGTGCCGGAGGGTACCGTCACCATCGGCATCCGCTCCCACCACATTATCCCCGGGGAGGGAGAGAACGCCGTTTCCTGTGACGTGGAACGGGTCATCGACGATGTATTCGCCACCATAGTTCTGCTGCGTCCGTCAGGTTCCCAGTCCGGCGCTCCGCTGCTCCGGATGGAGCTGTCAAAGGAAGCCTGGGCTGTACAGCCGGATCAGGCTCAGCTGACGGTATCTATTGCGCCGCAGAACATTCTGCTGTTGAAATAAGGAGGAATTTTCATGTATCAAGCCGCCGTAATCACCGTAAGCGACCGTAGTTTCCGGGGGGAACGCCCGGACGCTGGGGGGCCGCTGGTGGCACAGCTGCTCCGCGAGGCGGGTTATGAAGTGGTGGAGACACAGATTGTCCCCGACGAGCAGCCCCTGATAGAGCGAGCTCTGTGTGGGATCTGCGACAGCGGAGCGGTGCAGCTGCTGGTCACCACCGGCGGCACCGGCTTCTCTCCTCGGGATGTAACACCGGAGGCCACCATCGCCGTGTGCGGCCGACTGACGCCCGGCATCCCGGAGGCCATGCGCTACGCATCCATGCAGGTTACCAGAAGGGCCATGCTGTCCCGCGCTCAGGCGGGTATTCGCGGGGGCACACTCATCGTCAACCTGCCCGGCTCCCCCAAGGCAGCCAGGGAAAATCTCGAGGCCGTGCTGCCTGCCCTGACCCATGGGCTGGAGATGCTCTCCGGCCGGCCTGCGGACTGCGCTTCCCTGCCGGACTGAATACACGCGGCATCTTTCGATGCGGGTGGATGTGAAGGTAACTTTTGATCATTATCCAAACAAAATGCAAGCAGTGCGGGAGGATTACTCCGGCGCTGCTTCTTTTTTCGGGCATAGAAAGAAACGCAAAGAATTGTGCAGCCTGCAGACGCACAGCAAAATATGCGGCAGAACTCACGGGGCCATCGAGGAAGCAACATTCCACATGATCAATAGCGACTGTAGCGCCGTGGAAGAGTGATCAGCACTCGTTGGTTTTTCCTGTTGCGCAATTCGGTTAGCAACCGATTTTTGCCGTCAGACCATATGCAACAAAATCATAACAGAAGAATATATTGTCCGCCAGACAGGCGGCAACCTCTCGGTACGGCGCTTTTGATTGGACAATTTCCCGAAAATGGGATATGATAGCAGTAAATTCTGCCACCACCGGGAGGAATCAAAATGCCTGTAGAACGCCTCATCAAAATCATCGCCCATATCCGGAGCGACTTCCCCTCCAAGTTTGGAATTCCGCGCCAGAGCGGACTGGCGGACGCCCTCCGCGCCACCGTAGTCTTTGAGCCGGAGTACCGAAATGCTGACGCCCTGCGGGGACTGGAGGGTTTTTCCCATATCTGGCTGATCTGGGAATTCTCAGCCGCGGTACGGGATACCTGGTCCCCCACCGTTCGGCCGCCCCGTCTGGGCGGCAATGCCCGAATGGGCGTTTTTTCTACCCGTTCCCCCTTCCGGCCAAACCCCATCGGATTGTCCTCCGTCGTTCTGGAGAGCATCGAGCTGACGGAGTCGCTGGGGCCTGTACTCCACGTCGCGGGTGCGGATCTGATGGACGGAACGCCCATCTACGATATCAAGCCCTATCTCCCCTATGCCGACAGCCACCCCGACGCCGTGGGCGGCTTCGCGGCCCAGCCGGCGGGCGCCTCTCTGAAGGTAATGTTTCCCGACGCCCTGCTGGATTCCGTTCCCCAAGATCGGCGGGAAGCGCTGATTCAGGTGTTGGCCCAGGACCCGCGCCCCTCCTATCAGGACGACCCGAACCGCGTCTACGGATTTACCTTTGCCGGATGTAATATCCGCTTCTCGGTATGCGGCAAGGTGTTGACCGTTTTGGAAGTGACAGCGGCATAAAAGGCCCTGCGGGGCTCTCTTTTCAGTCTGTCGAAGAACCCGGGTGCGCGTTTAATCGCAGGCCGGGTTCTTTCTGGGCAAAATAGCAGCAGAACGGAGTCCGGCAAATGCTCTCTTCACTTCCATATGACCGGCTTTTGAGGTTCACGGCAGCAAATTTAAGCTTCACCCAGTTTGCCACTTGGGTCAAGCCGCGCAATTGTGTATAACCAATGACCAGTTGTTCTCCAAGCCGCTTGTTAAGTTCCGCTCTTTGAGTGTTAAAAACATATTGACAAAATTTGATGTGAGGTATATACTAATATATATTCAATAATCTTGATATGAGGCGATTGCTGAATGAATCCATATGAAGAACATGCAAAGGTATTTAAAGCGTTCTGCGACGAAAAACGCCTTCGGATTTTGGAGCTGCTGCGGAGCGGTGAAAAATGCGCCTGTGTTTTGTTGGAGCAGTTAGACTTGGGACAGTCAGGGCTTTCCTACCACATGAAGATTTTGGTTGAATCTGGTGTTGTGGAAAGCCGGCAGGAAGGCAAATGGACACATTACAAAATCAGTGAAAAGGGCAGCGCTTATGCAGGTACTCTGCTGAAGGAACTGACAACGCCGAATACTGTTATAGAAGCTAAAAACTGTTGCAAGTAATAAAAGCCATCATACAGGTGGCTTTTATTTTAGGAGAATACATCAAAATTATTCGATATGTTGTCCTCGGACTGAAAGTGAGGTTTATATCTTATGCAAATACTTAAATCAATCTGGGACTTTTTCCAGAATCAGGTTCTCGGCATGAAATGGCTGGATGGGCTGATCGGAAGCGGTCTTTCCGCGCTGGGACTGGACACGTCCACCCGTCTGGTCGGCAGCATCGAGTTTTTTCTCTATGATGTGATTAAAATTACGATACTGTTATGTTTCCTGATTTTCCTCATCAGTTATATTCAGAGCTATTTTCCGCCGGAACGCAGTAAGAAGATATTAGGTCGATTCCACGGCATCGGAGCTAACTCCGTCGCGGCCTTGCTGGGCACAGTGACGCCGTTCTGTTCCTGCTCCTCTATCCCACTTTTCATTGGATTTACTTCGGCTGGACTGCCTGTTGGCGTGACGTTTTCATTTTTGATTTCCTCCCCAATGGTCGATCTGGGTTCGCTGCTTCTGTTGATGAGCATTTTCGGCGCGAAGGTTGCCATTGTATATGTAGTCGTCGGGCTGATTATAGCTGTCGTCGGTGGCACGATTATTGAGAAGCTGCACATGGAGAAACATGTGGAAAGCTTTATTCTGACCGCTGGAAGCGTTGATATTGCAGCGCCTGAACTGACAAAAAAAGACAGATTAATTTATGCGAAAGAGCAGATGCTCTCCACCTTCAAAAAAGTATTTCCATATATCCTGATCGGCGTGGGTATCGGAGCAATTATCCATAACTGGATTCCCGAAGAATGGGTGGAGCTTGTACTCGGCAGCAATAATCCGTTCGGTGTTGTATTGGCAACACTTGTTGGCGTTCCAATGTATGCTGATATCTTCGGCACCATCCCAATTGCCGAAGCTCTGTTATCCAAAGGAGCACAGCTGGGTACCATTCTTTCGTTTATGATGGCCGTCACCACATTGTCGCTGCCATCCATGATCATGCTCCGCAAGGCTGTAAAACCGAAGCTGCTGGCGCTTTTCATCGCAATCTGCACCATCGGCATCATTACCGTAGGCTACTTTTTTAACGCGATTCAGGGATTCATTATATAGTAGGAGGAACATATTATGGCAAAAACCTGGTATCCCGTTATCGATTATATGACATGCGTGGAGTGCGGCAACTGTATTGCAACGTGTCCCCACGATGTTTATGATTCCACAAAGGCGCCATCTCCCGTTGTAACAAATCCGGAATCCTGCGTAGACCATTGCCATGGATGCGGTAACCGTTGCCCGGTGGGCGCTATTACCTATGTTGGTGACGATACCGGCTGGACGCCACCAAACGGCACGAAAGAATCTGTGGAGGGCTGCTGCCCCTGCGGATGTGAATCGTCTTCTGAAAAGAAGATTGTCGTTGAGTATCTCTATCTTGATTTACAAACCTGTGACCGCTGCATTGGAACAGATTCTGTTCTCGATGCGGTAATGACAACGCTTACTCCGGCAATACGGCTTGCCGGGTTTGATGTCGAGTATCATAAAATCGAGATGAAAACAGCGGATCTGGCGGAGCAGTATAGGTTTCTTTCCTCCCCAACGATCCGCGTAAATGGTCGAGATATCTGCCAATCCGTTGCGGAAAACAGCTGCGGCTGCTGCAGTGAAATCAGCGGAACCGATGTTGATTGCCGCGTATTCGAATACAATGGGGAACTCTATGAAGTACCGCCAAAAGAAATGCTTGCGAAAAGTATCCTTAGGGCCGCATATGGGCAGCCTGAACCCAGCTGCACCTGCGGCAGTTATGAACTGCCGCAAAATTTGAAGACCTTTTATGAAGGCAAAAAAAACAAATCCGGATGTTCCTGCGGAGGCAAATGCTGCTGACAAATAACAAAACGAAATTAATAAAGGAGTGTATTATATGTCTTTGTTCGGTAAGAAAAAGGAAGAAAAGGCCTGCTGCTGTGGAGAAAATTGCGATGGGGTGAGCATGGCGGAAGCGAATAAGGCCAAAGGTGCAGGCGCAAGTGTAAAGGTGCTTGGAAGTGGATGCGCAAAATGCAACCAGCTGGAGACGGCGGCGAAGGAAGCGCTGGAGCAGCTCGGTATGGATACGGAAATCGACCATGTGACGGACTTTTCGCAGATTGCAGCCTTCGGTGTGATGTCTACTCCCGCCCTTGTCGTGGACGGGAAGGTGGTTTCCTACGGAAAGGTTCTCAAAGCCGAGGAGGTTGTGAAACTTCTGCAGAAAGTAAGATAAGAGTACACTTTTATGAAAAAAATCAAAAACATAGGAATCGGCTTTTTTGAAAAATACCTCACCCTCTGGGTTGTCCTGTGCATGGTAACAGGTGTGCTGATCGGCAGATTTCTGCCGGGCGTTCCTGCATTTCTGGGACGGTTTGAGTACGCGAATGTTTCCATTCCGATTGCTGTACTGATCTGGGTCATGATCTACCCCATGATGCTGAAGGTGGATTTCCAAAGCATCCGGAACGTGGGCAAAAACCCGAAGGGACTTTTTGTAACTTGGGTTACAAACTGGCTGATAAAGCCGTTCACCATGTTCGGTATTGCTTGGCTGTTCTTTTTTGTGGTTTTTAAATCGCTGATTCCCGCAGAGCTTGCAAAAGACTATCTGGCCGGAGCCATTCTCTTGGGGGCCGCGCCATGCACTGCCATGGTTTTTGTATGGAGCCACCTGACGAAAGGAAACCCTGCCTATACGGTAGTGCAGGTTGCGACAAACGACCTGATTATCCTCGTTGCCTTTACGCCCATTGTGGCATTCCTGCTTGGTATCGGCGGTGTAACAATACCATGGGATACGCTCATTCTTTCCGTTGTTTTATTTGTGGTTATCCCGCTTACAGGCGGAATCACTACGCGCAGGGCCCTTGTAAAAAAAACACGGGCTTGATTACTTTGAAAACAGTTTTATCCCGAAGTTCGGAAATATTACCACCCTCGGTCTCCTGCTGACCCTCATTATCATTTTCTCGTTCCAGGGGGATGTCATTCTAAATAATCCTCTGCACATTGTGCTGATTGCGGTACCGCTGGTGATCCAGACCTTTCTGATCTTTTTCATCGCCTACCTTGCAGGCAGAGCGCTCAAACTGCCGCATGAAATCGCGGCACCCGCCGGAATGATCGGTGCTTCTAACTTCTTCGAGCTGTCCGTTGCTGTTGCCATCGCACTGTTTGGCACAAAAAGTCCGGTGGCACTCGCAACAATTGTTGGCGTTTTAGTTGAGGTCCCGGTGATGCTGATGCTTGTAAAAATCGCAAACAATACGAAAGGATGGTTTCAAAATGAGTAAGCCAAAAGTTGCCTTTATCTGTGTCCATAACTCCTGCCGGAGCCAGATTGCCGAAGCGCAGGGCAAGCAGTTTGCCGCAGACATCTTTGAAAGCTATTCTGCGGGAACGGAGCTGAATGACCGTATCAATCCCGACGCGGTTCGCCTGATGAAGCAGCTCTATGGCATTGATATGGAGAAAAGCCAGCATTCGAAGCTGTTAGCGGATATTCCGCCGGTAGATGTCGTTGTGACCATGGGATGCAACGTGCAGTGCCCCTTTCTGCCCTGCAAGCGACGGGAGGACTGGGGCCTTGCTGATCCAACTGGCAAGCCGGACGACGAATTCATTTCCGTCATCAGGACGATTGAAGCGAAAATCATTACCTTGAAGTCGGAGCTGAAAAACTGGTAAACTGTTGCTTTTGCGGCGGCTGATTGATAAAGTGTAATCGTATAACCTAAGGACGCATTGTACGCAGAGACTGAGATTAGATTTACAACACTGCAGATCCGGACACCGTAGAAGCAATCTGCCGGGCTCTGAATTCATGCTTAATCGCGCCAAGGAGCGTACAAGATCTACATTACACGGATTTGCGGCGGAGAATTGACCAGTGTTGTTCTGCCGGCTCCCTAACCTATATGCTGTTTCTCTTTTGCGGGCGGCGGACAGACCGCATCAAGGCGCTGTACCGTGAGGGAGACGGCTTCGTTCTGCTGCACAAGCGTCTGGACAAAGCAAGGCCCGGCAACTGTCTGCAAAGCAGTTTGGATGGATCTGGAGGCACAGACCAGAAGAAAGCCCATTGGGAAGATACAGGACTACGCAGGGCCAGGCCACCGCTATGCGAGCGGCTACTGCGTTACCTTCAGATCTCCATTATAATAATGGGGAAGCAGACCGTAGATAAGTCGTGTTTACGGTTGTGTTTTCGTAGCCTGATGCTCGGAAGAGCATCTTTTTTTATGCTATTGATCTGTATGCGTTGGAAAAGCAACATACAAAGTTGATCTATCTGGGTATACTCAGTCGTGAAAGCACAGCGAATTCAAAACTTCGCAACAGGGAGGAACTGATGATGTACAATCCGTATCTTAAAAACATCCGGCACGAGAACGTACTCGAGCTGGCCGGGCAGGTGGAGATTCAGCCGGGTCAGATCGTCAGCAAAACGCTTGCCCAGAATTCAGCCGTCAGCGTAACACTGTTTGCCTTTGACAAGGGCGAGGAAATCAGCACCCACAAATCAGACGGGGACGCCATGGTAACCGTTTTGGAGGGCACGGGGCAGTTTACCGTGGATGGAAAAGCCTATGTGCTGCAGCAGGGGGAAACACTTGTGATGTCCGCAGGAAAACCCCACGCCGTCTTTGCCCGGGAATCTTTCAAAATGAGTCTTTTGGTCATCTTCCCGTTTCCCAGCACGCAGCAGACACTTCCATCCGCTGAAAATGAATCATTACAAGGAGGAATTTAAATATGGATCAGAAAATGTTTTGCTTCCAGTGTGAGCAGACCGCCGGCTGCACTGGCTGCACGGGCTTTGCCGGCGTTTGCGGCAAGAGCGCCCCGACCGCCGTGCTGCAGGACGAGCTGACCGGCGCACTGATTGGGCTGGCCCGCACCTGCGGCGACCATTCCAGATCCGAGAGCACGGACCGCATGATCGCCGAGGGCCTGTTTACCACGGTAACAAACGTGAATTTCAACGACGAAACCCTGCGCAGCATGATCGACCGAGTTAACGCAGCGAAGAACTCAATCACCCCGGACAGCGCCAACTACGATCTGAATCAGCTCTGGACGGCGGATGTGGACATCCGCTCTCTAAAATCCCTGATTCTGTTCGGCCTCCGGGGTATGGCAGCCTATGCCTATCACGCCATGGTGCTGGGCTACACCGACCGCAAGGTGAATGACTTCTTCTACAAGGCATTGTCCGTTCTGGCCGATGATCTGGGGATGGGCGAACTGCTTCCCATCGTTCTGGAGGTCGGAGAGGTCAATTTCCGGTGCATGGAGCTGCTGGACCGGGCCAACACCGAGTCTTTCGGCACGCCGGTACCCACCACGGTGCCCCTGACGGTAGAAAAAGGACCGTTTATCGTGGTAACCGGACACGATCTGTGGGACCTGAGGCTGCTGCTGGAACAGACCGAGGGCAAGGGCATCAACATCTACACCCACGGTGAAATGCTGCCCGCCCATGGCTACCCTGAACTGAAAAAGTATCCGCACCTGAAGGGCAATTTCGGCACCGCCTGGCAGAATCAGCAGAAGGAGTTCGCCAATCTGCCCGCTCCTATTCTCTTCACCACCAACTGTCTGATGCCCGTCCGGGACAGCTATGCCGACCGTGTGTTCACCACGGCGGTGGTCTCCTACCCCCATCTAGTCCACATCGGCGAGGGCAAGGACTTCGCCCCCGTCATCCATCAGGCACTGGCGCTGGGCGGTTTTCCGGAGGATACCGAGTTTACGGGCATCAACGGAGGCAAGACGGTCACCACCGGCTTCGGTCACGGGACGGTGCTCTCTGTGGCCGGTCAGGTGATTGATGCGGTGAAATCCGGTGCCATCCGGCACTTTTTCCTGGTGGGCGGGTGCGACGGCGCCAAGCCCGGCCGGAATTACTACACCGATTTCGTCAAGCAGACTCCGGCAGACACCGTGATTCTGACCTTGGCCTGCGGCAAATACCGCTTCAACGACCTGGATCTGGGCACCATCGGCGGTCTGCCCCGGCTGATGGACATGGGCCAGTGCAACGACGCATACAGTGCCATTAAGGTGGCTGTGGCGCTGGCTGAGGCCTTCGGCTGCGGCGTCAACGACCTGCCTTTGTCCATGGTGCTGTCCTGGTACGAGCAGAAAGCCGTGTGCATTCTGCTGACGCTGCTGTATCTCGGCGTACGCAACATCCGTCTGGGCCCCACACTGCCGGCGTTTCTCTCCCCCAATGTGCTGAATTATCTGGTGGAGAACTACCAGATTGCCCTCGTCACCACACCGGAAGCGGATCTCAAGGCAATCCTCGGCTAAGTCTGACGGACGATCGCCGCAGGACTTCGTCACCCAAAAAGGACTCTCCGGTTGTACCGGAGAGTCCTTTTTTCAGTATTCTTTTTTCAGCTTTTCCGACGGTGGAGTCATCAGCAGGATCTTATGCTCCCGTATCACATCCAGATACGCCTGGCCGGGAATCTGATCGGTCACCACCGCGTAAAGACTCTTGAAATCAAAAAAAGAGATCAGGGAGGAATAGTCAAACTTGCTGTGGTCGGCCATCAGCACCACACGGCCCGCGTGCTGCACAGCCCGCTGCTTCAGCTCGGCCTCCAGGTACGTCGTGTTGGTCAGGCCCGTCTCCAAAGAGACGCCGGTGGCCGCCATGAACGCCGTCCGGACACCGATGGACTGCAGCTCCTCCATTGCGGCAATGCCGCCAAAGGAGGAGGTCACAGGGTTGTAAATGCCCCCCAGCGAGATCACCTTGAGATTCGGATATTTGGACGCTGCCGTCAGGGCCCGGAGGCTGTGCGTCACCACGGTCACGCCGTTCTTCTGCCCCAGAAACGGCAGCAGCAGCGGTGTAGTGGAGCCGGAATCCAGAAAAATGGAGGAGTTGTCCTCCACCAGGGTGGCCGCCAGCTCGCCGATGACCTTTTTTGCCTCCCGGTTCCGCCGGTCACGTTCGCTCAGGGACAGCAGCATGGGCTGCGCATTGGCCGCCACACCGCCGTAAACCTTACTGACCGTATTCCGCTGAAGGAGGGTCTTCAAATCCCGGCGAACCGTGTTGATGGATATCTCAAATTGTGCGGCGAGATCCTCCAGCGAGACCGTTCCCTGCCGCATAATATATTCTTCCATAAGGTTCAGGCGATCAGCTCTCATAAATCTCTCCATCCGCAAATCGTAGTATGCTGGTAGTATGGTAATTATATCATTCCCCTGCAATTTTTCAAGATAAAATCGTTTATTTGCAGAAATATACCGAAAGAACAGTGATATTTTTAAGTCTTTCCTATTGGAAGCGTCCTGCGGGGTGAAAAAAGACGAAAGCCGCGGGCATTGCCTGCGGCTTTCGCAAAACAGGGGCGTTTACTTGATCTGTCGGGCTTCGACATAATAGCGCTTATCCTGTGCGTGACCCATGGAGAAGGTCTTGCGGGGCAGGACACCGTCGGCCATTACGGTCTTGAACAGCTGCTCCTTGCTCATGGCCGGCAGCTTGAAGCCGATGTTGCCGGGTTTGCTGCCCAGCTCGTCCGTCACCTCGTCGCCATGGATATAGTCCACCTCTCCGGCATACTGCTTCAGGTACTCGTCCAGGAAGGTCTGGAGCGTCCCCACCGCAAGCTGCATTTTGGGAGACGGAACCGTCAGGAAGCCCTTGTGACCCTTGTAGGTATAGGCGATCACGTGCCCCTCTCCCTCACCCTCATGAGCGCCGGGATAGTACTTTTTGAACGCGTCCAGCACCTTTTCCGGCTCCACATGGAACACGACCCGGTGGATGGGCTCAAACTTCAGGGCGTCATCGTGGTTATTCACCACCTCCACCAGCGCGTAGCGGGCGGGAAGGTCGGCCCACTGCTCCGGCGGGGTAATCTTCTTCAGGTTCTCATAGCACTGCTTGGCGGTGGCCAGAGAGTGGTTGCCGTCGCCCACGGCAAACAGCAGCGGCTCCACGCCGCGCATGCCGTATTTCTTTTCCATTGCCTCCTCTGTCGCAAGGCCCGCAAGGGCATCCGCCGTCGCGTCTACCTGTGCGTCTGAGAGTCTCCAGCCGGTCAGATGGCCGCCGCCCTCCTGCAGATCGAAGTCATACAGCTTTTCCATCCCGTCGGCGGACGCGGTCAGCGGCTCCACCACAGTCCTGTCAGGATCGTCGATCAGCAGCATGATGTGAGGCAGCTCGATGGGGGCATCCTGCCGCACCTTCACCCGAGGCGGAATCCGGGACAGAACCGTGCCCTCGGTTGCGCGGATCAGTGCGCCGCTGCCGGGGGTGAAATCATACTGATCCAGGTCCACCATGCCGATTAGGCCGTGGCGGACTTGGCCGTCGGACTGGACACGCTCGATATAGAGGAGCGAGTCCCGCAGCGTTTTAAATACGCCGCCTGCCAGATAGTCCTTCATCACCGCATTGATATTCGCAATGTGCTGATCCACGTGCTTGTCGTTCAGCTCGGCCTCGGGAAGAATCAGCCGCAGTGTCGAAGGGGAATCGCCCACGGTCTTGTCCACCGCCTCCCAATACTCCGGCTGAGAGGTAAACTGGTCGCAGGCCACCACGGCCCACTTGGTCATGTCGGCGTTCTCTGGCAGCAGGATATCCGCGGGATAAAAGCCCAATTTTTCAAACTTCTGATTCATATCGTGTATCCCTTCCATTGATAATATTGCGGAACAGCCGTTTTTTTACAGCATTTTCCCCCTGAGGAGACCGCTCGGCAGCCAGCAGGCCGCACCGGCTCCCGGATGGTCGGCTTCTTCTTCGACGCCGCTCCGGTTTCAGGGGCTAGTCTGATTATACACAGGCCGGCTCCCCTTTTCAATTAGAAAAGCAAATTTTTGTTAAAATATGCGCAATTCTTGGCACTGAATAGAATTTCGATTTATGGAAACAATAGCGGTAAATCCTGCCTGACGGCACGAATGGAGGTAACTTATGATCCTTGATAAAATCTCCCTGGTTCTTGTTATCATCGGCGCTCTGAACTGGGGCGGTATCGGCCTGTTCGGCTTCGACACCGTAGCATTTCTGTGCGGCGGACAGATGGCTGTCCTGTCCCGCATCATCTATGGGCTGGTGGGGCTGGCGGGTTTGTGGTGCGTCTCTTTGCTGTTCCGCAGAGACGAAGAGGAAGCCGGCCACGCACACCACATGGCGTAAAATAACCGCAAAAAAAGGACGCCAGCCGGCGTCCTTTTTTCATGCGCTCACCTGGCTTCAGTTCCGTGTTTCGGCAAGTCATCCAGTACCGTCTGGAAAAGACGGCCTCCGGAAGCTTGGGGGATTACCGGACCTTCAGCTGTCGGATCAGTGCTTCTTCCGGCGTGACGTTCACCGTCTGATACGTGGGATAGATCACCATGCCGGGCCTGGCACCGATAGGCTTTTTCACGTTTTTCACCGGCGTAAAATCCACAGGGACATTACCGCTGTCCCGGGCCTGGGAGTAGTATGCCGCAATTTTGGCAGCCTCCACAATTGTATCCTCATCGGGGGTACAGCCCCCGGTGCAAAGAATCACGTGAGAGCCGTGGATCTTCTGGGTGTGAAGCCAGAGATCACGGTGATCCGCATTTTTCAGCGTCAGAGCGTCATTCTGGCGGTTGTTTCGACCCACAAGCACCTTGAAGCCGGTGGTGGTGCGGAACTCTCGCGGCCCCGCCATGCGCTTCATCTCCCGCTTGTCCCGGGTCTGGCGCAGATACCCGGCGTCCCGCAGCTCGGCACGGATTTCGATGAAGTCCTGCTCCGTCTCCGCTTCGGCAATCTCCTCCAGCACACTCTCCAGATAGGTGATCTCCCGACGGGCAATGCTCATCTGCTCCCGGAGACAGTGCTCGGCGGTTTTTGCCTTGGTATATCGTTTATAGTACTTGGCCGCATTCTGCTGGGGCATCAGCAGCGGGTCCAGCGGAATGGTGATGTCTCCGCCGTTCTCGTCATAATAGTTTTCGGTGACAAACCGGCTGGGACCCCGCTCCATGCGGTACAGATTGGCGGTGATGAGATCTCCGCAGATGCGCAGCCGGTCCCGGTCCTGCGTCGCGGTGTAGTCCTTTTCCTGCAGCGCCAGCTTTCGGCACAGGCGATCCCGTGCCGTGGTGGCGGTCCGGATGAGATCCGCACCCCGCTGGCGAATTCGCTCCTGCCGCTCCCGGGCTGCGTAAAAGTCGTCCATCAGGGCGGAGAAGGTGCCACAGCACACCTGCTCCACAGAGGGGCCATACTGGGCGATGGGCAGGTAGGAAAAGTCCATGGGCTTTTCCCCCTGCCGCAGACAGACCGGCGTGAAGCGCTCCTCCAGCGCCGTATACTGCAGCTCGGTAAACACCGTCCAAAATCGTCGAATGTCTTCCGCGCTCAAGGAAAAGAGACGCCGGTCGGTCTCTCCCACTGTACGGAAGGCCAACTCTCTGGCAATCAGAGGCGACAGGCCGAAGCAGCTGTCCAGCAGAAACTCATCCATTCGGCGCTCCGGATTGGCAGCGGCCAGACAAGCCCGGAAGTCTTCCTCCGTTATGCCAGTGAAAGCCGGACGGCCGTCTCGCAGCGGCGGCTCGTAAAACAGCCCCGGCAGAACCTGACGCTGTGCGGACATGTCCGCGTCCACCCGGCGCAGGCAGTCGATGATTCGCCGCTCTCCGTCCAGCAGGATCAGGTTGGAATGGCGGCCCATGGCCTCCAGGATCAAATACCGCTTGCCAGGGCGGCCGAAATCGTCGGTAATATCCAGATCCAGCTCCGCCACTCGCTCCAGCTGCGGCTGCTCCAGGGCGGCCACACGGGCCCCCACCAGATGTTTTCGCAGCAGCATGCAAAACATGGGCGGCTCCGCGGGGTTGTCCCGGGTCAACTCCGTGAACTGCAGGCGCGGTGAACTGGCGCCCGCGTTGAGCAGCAGACGCTTATTTCCCCGCAGCAGCAGGATCACCTGATCCCGGGCAGGCTGCTGCACCTTGTCTATGCGCACATCCAGCAGCTGAGGGCGTATTTCCCTGACCACTGCCTGCAGGCAGACGGCATCCAACGGCATCGTTCTCAGTCCTCGTTTTCCATCATCTTGCAGAACAGCTCGTTGACGCGGTCCTGCTCTCCCTTTAAATATAGCCAACCCAACAGTGCCTCAAGCGCCGTAGCTTCCCCGTATTGGGCACGGCTGGCATGGGTGGGCACCGTATGCACCTGGGCGTTGCGGCCCCGCCTGAACACGGCCAGCTCATCCTCCGTCAGCAGTGGCAGGATGACTTTGGCCCGGCGGGCCTGCGATTCTGCGCAGACCAGCACAATGGAGGCCCGGTGCAGACTCTTTCCGGTGGCCTTTCCGTGGGCGCACAGCCAGGTGCGTACCAGCAGCTCGTATACTCCGTCCCCCACATGGGCAAGTCCGATGGAGCTGATGGAGCGGAGCTGGTCGCCGGTCAGGGCAACGTGAAAATAGTCTTCCATGCCATGCCTCCGTTTATTATTTATGATACAAGAAAAGCCACACCAAACGGTGTGGCTTTTTTTGGTGGAGAATAGCGGGATCGAACCGCTGACCTCTTGACTGCCAGTCAAGCGCTCTCCCAGCTGAGCTAATCCCCCGGGTCGTTCGCGTCGGAACATTTGAGAGTATAACAAGAAATCCCCCTTCTGTCAACACCTAATCTCATTTTTTTTCATTTCTCCACAAAATCAATATGCTGGCAAAAAATGAACTTGCAATCATCGTTCGTCAATTTTTTGTAAAATTAACCATTTCATCGGAATTTATGCAAATTTCCGGTGGATTTCCCGGGGAAATCAAAGTGAGATTCTTTTCCCGCATTTGGGTCCCGGATAAAAAACGGCGCAGACTGGCCCTGCCGGAGAAAAAATTCAAACTTGCATATTTTTCTGTCTGTGATACCATAGGAGAAAGGGATACGAAAGGAGCATCCGCCATGGTTATTCACGAGTCCGCCGAGGACTACCTGGAATCAATTCTGATTCTGCAGGAGCGGCTGGGACAGGTGCGGTCGATTGACATTGTAAACGAACTGGGCTATTCAAAACCCAGCGTCAGTATCGCTATGAAAAAACTTCGGGAAAGCGGATACATTACGATGGAATCCGACGGGCGCATCTTCCTGAACGAAAGCGGGCAAAAAATTGCCGATCAGGTTTACAACCGGCATCGTACCCTTACCCGGCTGTTTACGCTGCTTGGAGTCTCCCCGGAGATTGCGGCCGAGGACGCCTGCCGGGTGGAACATGATCTCAATGAGGAAACCTTTGCGAGAATCCGCGAGTTTGTGGCAAAGGCAAGTCAGAAATAAAACGGTGCGCCTTGCCGGCGCGCCGCTTTTTTTGCTCCTGCACGCTTTTTCTTTCACCTTTCGCCCCGTCTGTGGTACCATGCCCACCCCCGTCAATTCTCCGAGGCTGCACGTCTCTTTTTCTTTTCCCATACACTTTGCCTCCTGTCTTTCATATGATAGATGTATAAGGGAGGAGGCTGTTTTTATGGATACAAAATATCCGGATGTGGGGCGGCTGCAGGTAAGCGTGGCTTCTGAAAACGTGAACGTTCCACTTTCTGACGCAGTTGTCAGGATTTCTGATATTACCGGCAATACAGTGATCGATGAACTTCGAACCGATTCGTCCGGGCAAACACCGGCCGTAGATGTTCCGGCACCACCGCTTGAATACTCTGTGACCCCCACGGACATTCGGCCTTATGCGGAATACAATGTCACAGTACGGGCAACGGATTTTCAAACATTCCACATCGGCGGCGTGCAGGTTCTTCCAAACCGCACGGCGCTTCAGAGCACGGTCCTGAAGCCCATCCAGGCGGGTGGCTTCAATGTCCATAATCTGTTCGTCGAACCGCATACGCTGTGGGGTGACTTTCCCCCGAAAATTCCTGAGGATGAGGTGAAGCCCCTTCCGGATTCTTCCGGTCTCGTGGTATTGCCCAAGCCGGTAGTGCCGGAATTCGTCATTGTTCATCTGGGCATTCCCAGCGATACTTCCGCACAGAATGTCTGGGTTCCATTCAAGGACTATATCAAAAATGTTGCTTCGTGTGAAATCTATTCCACTTGGGAAACTGAAACCATCAAAGCCAACGTGTTAGCGATCCTTTCCTTTACCATGAACCGTGTGTTTACGGAGTGGTATCGTGGCAAGGGTTTTAGCTTTACAGTTACTAATTCGACAGCCTATGACCAGGCATTTGACAACGGAAGAAATATTTTTCAGGAAATATCCGTCATTGTGGATGATCTGTTTACCACTTACATCACCAGAGAGGGAATCAAGCAGCCCTTATTCACGCAGTATTGCGACGGCAGGCGCACTCAATGCAGCGGACTGTCCCAGTGGGGATCGCAGGACCTGGGAAAGCAGGGTTACAGCGCCATCGAAATTCTGAAAAACTTCTACGGCTCCGATATTTTTCTGACAACCGCAGAAAAGGTGGCGGGCGTTCCCCGTTCCTACGGAGGAACCGTCCTGGAGCTCGGAAGCTCCGGTCAAGACGTTCAGACGATCCAGACCCAGCTCAATCGGATTGCCGTCAATTTCCCTGCAATCCCAAAAGTGAAGGTAGATTCATACTTTGGGGAAGAAACACAGAAGGCTGTCACTGAATTTCAAAAGATTTTCAATCTTCCGCAGACCGGTGCTGTTGATTTTGGAACCTGGTACGCCATCTCCAATATATACGTCGGCATCATGCAGATGTCCTGACGGCGGGCAATTGGAGAGGATATCCCAAAATGATTTCAATGCGGCTCTGCACTGCGTTCTGCCGCTAGATACCATGGATAAATTGCAAAAAAACACCTGAATTCTCAGGTGTTTTTTGTTGCCATCAGGATACAGGAAAGCAGCGAAGGCCTCCTATCGTCTTCATCGGGTTAATTCTGTAATAGCGCTGTGTAACATAGAACTCACAGAATAATTGGAACAGGAGCATGGATGGTCAGGCTGTCCGGAGACACTATGCAATCGTAAGCAAGCACTCTCACGCCGGCCAACGCCGCCTCGCGCAGCGCCGCTCCAAAAGCCGGGTGGGTCGCATCGTTGGGCGATACGCTGCGGATTCTCTCCATTTGCACCACAAAGAACAACGTGGCGTCCACGCCTTCCGACACAGCCCGCTGCAGCTCTCGCAGATGCTTTATCCCCCGCTCCGTAGGCGCATCGGGAAAGCGGGCTGCCCCATCTTCCTCCAGGGTGACACCTTTTACCTCTACCAGATGCCGGCCGCTTGCTGTCTGGATGCAAAAATCCAGCCGGGAGGCACCGTATACAACTTCCCTCCGTACGGCTGTTGTGTTGGGCAGAAAGCCTCCGCTGGAGGCCCACTCTCCGAATGCCGCGTTAGGGGCCTGGGCGTCCATGTTGATTAGACGAGTTCCCTTCTGTACGGCGATTAGATCCCAAGCCGTTTTCCGCATCGGATTCACGGCCTTTTCCAGATAAACGGTTGCGCCAGTAATCAGCAACTCCCGACAACGACCGGTATTTTTCACATGGCAAACCTGTCGCACTCCGTTCATCTCAACAATGGCAATAAAGCGGTTCGGGCGAGAGATAAATACAGCCGGTATCACTTTCCTGTACTGCATACCAGTACTCCTTCACTCAAAAAACAAGCAAAAAGCGGTTCGCAAAGCGAACCGCTAGGGTGTTGGCGCTACCTATCTTCCCGGGCCGTTACCAGCCAAGTATTGTGGGCAGAAACGAGCTTAACTACCGTGTTCGGGATGGGAACGGGTNGACCCTCGCTCTAATCAGCACCAACTATTGTCACCGACACTGCCGGAAAACAACTAAATTATAAGGGATAATGTGTCGCTTGTCAAGAAAGAAATGGTGACCCGTACCGGATTTGAACCGATGTTAACGGCGTGAGAGGCCGCTGTCTTAACCACTTGACCAACGGGCCGTATCGTCACAAGCAAGCTCCCTCGCTTTGGCTTTGCAGTCAAAGTTTGCGCATTACTTCGCTTCGCCGGGCTTTTCACCGAGACTGCAAACGGTCATCAGGATTCCCAAACTCGTGGTGTGCCGTACAGACACACCACGGTCTGGAATGGTGCACCTTCACGGACTCGAACCGGGGACCCACTGATTAAGAGTCAGTTGCTCTACCAACTGAGCTAAAGGTGCGGGTTCTTTCTTTTTCAAGGGCATGTGCACCCTCAAAACCGAACAATGTATGATGGTTTATTGCAAGGCCGCCTGCATATCGTAGGTCAAGCCCTCGGGCTATTAGTACTGGTCAGCTACATGCATTACTGCACTTCCACCTCCAGCCTATCAACCAGGTAGTCTTCCTGGGCCCTTACCTCATTAAAGAGTGAGAGATCTCATCTTAGGGGGAGTTTCACGCTTAGATGCTTTCAGCGTTTATCTCGTCCATACGTAGCTACCCAGCTATGCCCTTGGCAGGACAACTGGTGCACCAGAGGTATGTCCATCCCGGTCCTCTCGTACTAAGGACAGCTCCCTTCAAATCTCTTACGCCCGCAACAGATAGGGACCGAACTGTCTCACGACGTTCTGAACCCAGCTCGCGTGCCACTTTAATCGGCGAACAGCCGAACCCTTGGGACCGAATACAGC